>SAMEA3387496__coassemble_1435_pt1 | contig 25070 bp, 27 predicted proteins | sample SAMEA3387496__metabat2_high_PE_007 | metagenome-assembled genome bin SAMEA3387496 (sample SAMEA3387496) | Felis catus | biome: Faeces | place: United Kingdom | collected 2012
GAAAAGCCCTTATAGGGCTTGCTAAAACCACCGGTTCAACCGGTGGTTTTTATTTCGCTACAGCGTGGATGCTTTTGAGATGTTCAAGGACATAGCGGGCGACGAGGCCGGTGAAGGCACCGGTGATGATGCCGCTGAGGAGGAGAATCGGTAAGTACCAGAGAATAGCGGTGGTACCGGTAACGAGGATGGCGACGAGGATTTGTCCGATATTGTGGGCGCAGGCACCGAGAATGCTCAAAAGCCAGAGTGTTTGCAGTGTCAATCGACGATAGAGGAATACAGAAAGGGCAAAGCAAAGGAGTCCGCCAGCCAAACTGAAAAAGAGCGTCATAAGCTGGGCGCAGAAAAAACTCCCTAGAAGAATACGGGTCAGAAGCACCATGAAAGCATCACGCGGTCCGTAAAGCATGAGGGTGACCAAGGTGATGATGTTGCTAAGACCAAGCTTTACGCCGGGGATGGGAATGAGTGGAGGAAGCTGCGCTTCGACCACGAAAAGCACCAAGGCGATGCCGGTCAGGAGGGCGAGGTGGGTGAGTTTTTTTGTTTCAATCATGAGGCCTCCTTACTGTCCGGTGGTAGCATCGAGCTCGCCGTCTGTTTTATCGACAAAGCGGATGGTGAGGTGATGCGGCAAGCAGACGATAGGGGTCGGACCGTGGGTACGCATCCCTTGTTTGACACAGGTTTGGTCCGGACAATCGGCGCGACTGACGCCAATTCCTTCCGGGCTTACAGTGATGTCGTTTTGTGCACCGGCCTCACCTACTGTGTAGGTGTGGGTGTCGGTGATTTTTTGAAGTTCAAAACGATACAGCACTTGGCCGTCTTTTTCAACAATGGCTAGGGTTTCGTCTTGATGGCTAAGAAGTCCCAGTCCGTAAAGCCCCGTGCCCATTAGAAGGAGCAGTAAAGAAAGAGCAATGAGCCAATGTTTTTTTGTCATGCAATCACCTCCGCATGCTCACCGTTAGCAAGAGTCAGGGCAGTGGCGGCATTCGGCGTTGCCAAGACTCGACCGTCATCGGTAATGAGAATACAATCAAAATCATTTGGGTGGTTATGCCAATACGCAATCGCCTTTTCCTCACCCATGACAAAAAGGGCGGTAGAGAGCGCATCGGCGAGGGTGCCATCTTTGCTGACGATGGTTACACTTAGAAGGCCGCTGTTAGCCGGCTGGCCGGTGTGGGGATCGAGGATATGGTGATAGCGCACACCGTTTTCTTCAAAATAGCGAAGATAGCCGCCGGAGGTGACCACGGCGCGGTCGTGTACCTCTAACGTGGCAACAATATCATTTGTTTGCACAGGATCCTGAATGCCGATGCGCCATGGGCGACCGTCCGGTTTGCTCCCCAGCGCTTGGATATTGCCGCCCAATGAAATGAGGGCATGTTCAACATGATGGGTCTTTAAAATTTCTATGATACGGTCGGCGGTATAGCCTTTGGCAATGGCGCCGAGGTCAACACTTACATTTTGGGGGAGGGCGCAGTGGTTATTGGCGTCCAAAAGGATGGTACTGGCGTCAACGTTTGGTAGCAGGGATTGAATGGTTGTGGCAGAGGGAACTTGATAATTTTTATCAGTAAAGCCCCAGGCCTCCATGAGAGGTGCCACCGTTGGGTCAAAGGCACCGTCGGTGTCGGCGCTGATGGCTATAGCGCGCGCTAGGAGTGTGGCAGTATCTTTAGAAACCTGCGCGGATTTTTGATGATTTAAAGCCCAAATATCGCTTGATTGGATGCCCACGGAGAAAAGAGCATCTAAACGCTTTATTTCGCTACAGGCGTCCTCTAAGGCGCTTTCAGCGTTCTTTCCGTAGGCACTCAAGATCATGGTTGTGTCCATGGCGTCCAATTCCTTTGAAATCGGCTGCGTCTCTTCACTGCCACAGCCGCTGAGGCAAAACAAAAGCAGGAACAAGCAGATGAGTTTCTTCATGACGGTAGAACCTCCTTTTAATAAAAGCTGATTGAATCTCAACATAACATTCATCGAAAAACGTGTCAATAGAGAGGGATAAGAGAAAAGGTGTACAATAGTATACGCTGAAATGTAGCAATAAAAAAGCAATGAGCGCGTTGCAATAAAAAGTTCCCTTGTCTGTTGGTTGTAGTTCTTGTAAGAGTCGGGGGAAGGCAAGGATTCTATGGGACAATTATTAGCAAAAGGATTGTTTAGAAAGTAAAAATATGACAAAATAAAACTATTCATAAAATTTATATATCTCACAAAATATATGAAAGGAGGATGGGCAGAATGACCTTACAACAATTGCGCTATGTGCTAACCGTGGCGGATTGTCGTTCGATGAACAAGGCAGCGCGTGTGCTATACATTTCTCAACCTAGCCTATCGGCGGCGGTGCGTGAATTGGAAGAAGAAATTGGCAGTGTAATTTTTGAGCGTAGCAACAAAGGCATCAGTGTGACCGTCGAAGGCAATGAATTTCTTGGCTATGCGCGTCAGCTCATGGCACAATATCAACTGATGGACGAACGCTTTTTGAGTGGGGAACCGGCGCGTCAGAAATTTGCTGTTTCCATCCAACACTATTCTTTTGCCGTGGAAGCATTCATGAATTTAATGAGGAATGCCGATATGGACGAATATGAGCTTGCGATTCTTGAAGTGCAAACGCATGAGGTCATTGAGAACGTGCAGGCCTTTCATAGTGAAGTCGGCGTGCTTTATATGAATTCTTTCAATGAACGCGTTCTCAATAAAATCCTTCGTGAAAAGGAATTGGAATTTGTTCCACTCTTTGACTGCGCGGTGTATGTATACCTTTGGGAGGGGCATCCGCTGGTAGACTCTGAAATGGTAAGCATTGAAGATCTGGAACGGTTCCCGTGCTTGAGCTTTGAGCAAGCCGGCATCAACCATTTCTATGTGGCGGAAGAAGTGCTCAGTATCCAAGGCTTTAAGAAAGTTATCAAGGCATCCGATCGTGCCACTGCATTAAACCTCATGAAGGGAATCAATGCCTTCATTCTTTGTCCGGGGCTTATTTGCAATGATTTGAATGGTGGTCATTATAAAGCGGTACCGCTGAATGTGGATGAGCGTATGACCATCGGGTATATCAAACGCAAAGGAATTCCATTGAGTGTCATGGGGCGCCTTTATGTGGAAGAACTCAAAAAATACGAAAGTAAAGTGCTGTGAGTATTCACAGCATTTTTTTTATACGCTTTTATTAGCAGCGCACGAATTGAATGTGGTTCATCAATGCAATTTGAAACCGTTCTTCTTTTGACAAGGAGAAAAGGGTTTGATATAGTAACGATAGTAAGTTAGCTTAGACTAACTGTCAAGGGTGAACTTTCGTTTCGTATTTGGCCGGCGATATGAGCGGATGTTGCTTTTTACATTGGGTGCTTTTGAAAGGAGAAAGGAATGAAAAAAGAAAAACGTGCAAAACAGGGGATAGCGCTGGTGTTAACTGCTGCGCTTTTGGTGCCGAATGGTGCTTTTGCGGCAAGTGCCACAGACTTTAGCGATTTCCCTAATGATTGGTCCGCTTCAGCAATGAGCCAGGCTGTGGAAAATGGGCTCTTAGGAGGCTATAACGGGAAAATTCAGCCAAAAGGGAAGCTGACGCGTGCTGAGATGGCAACCATCATCAATCGTGCTTTTGGTGCGACTGAAAAAGCCAGCTTGGAAGGCTACACCGATGTGGCATCTGATGCCTGGTATTACGGTGACATGGCAAAGGCGGTACAGATGGGAACCTTTGTGGGGGCGGGCGAAGGCATGCTCTATCCGAGTCAATACATTACCCGTGAAGAGGCCTTTGTGGTATTAGCGAGAGCCTTTGAAGTGGCTGAGGGAGATGTGCAAAGTCTTGATTCCTACAGTGATGGTAGAGCGGTTTCCGAATGGGCACGCAATGCTGTGGCCGGTATGGTAGAAGCAGGGTATGTTGGTGGCTTTGATGGGAAGCTGGCACCAAAAGCTTCGATTACTCGTGCTGAATTTGCGGCAATGATGTCTAAATTGGTCACACAGTATGTCACAGAAGAAGCCACTGTCAGTCATGATGTGACCGGCAATCTGGTAGTGCGTAGCGCCGGTGTGACCTTGAAGGATATGACCGTAGAGGGGGATCTCATTTTAGCAGATGGCATTGGTGAAGGCGATGCAATCTTGGACCATGTAACCGTAAAGGGGCGTGTGATTGTTCGCGGTGGCGGTGCAGAATCGGTACATTTTAATCACAGCACGGTGAAGGGTCCGGTCATAATGAATGATCGCAACGGTGTGACTCGTTTGGTAGAAAAAGAATCTCAATTGGGCGCATTTGTTCTTTATAGCGATGCCATTCTTGAAGGGCATTTAGACAAGGTGACCGTGGCAGCACCGATTGATGTGGTGGTTGCCGAAGGGATGGTTGCACAGATGACAGTGAACGCTGCGGCAAAAGAGGCAGCGGTTGATGTACAGAAGAACGCGACCGTAAATAATCTTCATGTTCAGGCTGCTCACGTAGTGATTGATGGCAAAGGGGTCATCAAGGAGGTACAAGCCGATGCGGACCATATTAAGGTGCTAACCAACGGCACAAAGGTGCATGCCGGTGTTGGAACCGTTGGCGTTATGGCTGGGACAGTGGCTGTTCAACCGGGAAGCAGTGGCACTGTGGGCAGTCAAGGTGAACAAAGTAAACCGGATGGCAATGCCGGCGGTGGGTCCGGTGGCGGTAGCACCGGCGGACAGACCGATGGCAGCAAAGATGACCTCACCCAAGGCACCTTGGTACAAGCTGAAAAAGCACAAATTGTTCAAACCGATGCCGGCGCGTGGTTACCACTTGTATTTGCTGAGGGCGTAGATAGTGATGATGTTCGCCTTTATGTAGATAACAAAGACGTCACCAAAGCCATGAGCAAGGTCATGAGCGATGGCTCTGTGGCAAAGTTGCCACTAATTGGGAATCCGGGCAGTGTGACCATCCACAGTGACCGTTACACTCAAACCATTAAATTGGGAAATGAAGCCAATGCGAAGGCGGTCTATACCGAAGATGATTATTTGCCGGATTATTTCTTAGCGCATGGTCCGATTTCTGTGTGGGATTATTATTTGACAAACTATGACGACAACGGTAAGGTGCGCGTGCTGCCGAGTGTGACAACCTTTGGCAGTAAACAAGCAAGTACAGCGCATCCATCCTATTCACCGATCGCCATTCTTGATGAAGGCAATGCAAGCGGCACTGTGGAAATTATGTTTAACTATACCTCAGAGGCTGATAAGGCCTGGTTTGACGGTGTTGCAGACAGTGGGGCGTTGAGTCTGGTGAGCTACGACCAATATAAAACCACCTTAAATAAACACCTCACTTATGAAAAGACCACTGCCGACCATCATGGCAATACTGTGGGCGTGTTGAAGGTGCCTTTCGGTCAAAGCAATTTCAAGAGCAATGGGCGTTACTATGTACGCGTGGCGACGACCGATGAAGGTGGAAAAACCACTTATCAAATGGTGTCAATCCATGTGGTTCATCATGACGCACCGACATTGAAGGTTCAAGAGACACCGGAATCTGGCCGCAATCTGCATTTTGAAGTGAACAACATGCTTTATGGGATTAGCGATCCGATTAAACAGGTGGTTTTGAAAAAGCCAAGCGGTAAAACAGTAACCCTGAACAAAATTGATGATTATTTCTTGATGAGTCAGGATTTGTTCATCCTGTATAATGACGTCAATGCGACAAATGGGACCAATCATTTGGATGAAATCGGTAACTACACCTTGACCATTCAAGCGGCAGGCTTCCAAGATTTTGGCTGTACCTTTAATGTGGGTGGCAATGCCGTTGCCACTCAAAATGCCAAAGCAGTTTCTGTGGATGCCATTAGCAGTGCCACCGGTGGAGGCAGTAGCAGTGGTGGAAGTAGTGAAGGTGGCAGCATGGCCATTCAAGCCAATCTCGTTTTTGACGGTGATTTGTTGGCCAATGCCTTGGTGCTCGAAAAATTAGGGCAAGAAACCCCGGCGGCGTCAACCATTTTGGACTACTGGAAATCCAATGTCATCGCCGATGCCGTATTTGATACCGGAGATACAAGCTACTATAAATGGAGCGACTTCATTAGTACGGTGAATGGTGCTCAAACCAAGAACCAATTCTGGGTGCCGTTTGCAACTTACAGACAAGATGCCAATGCCAATGTATACCCACCACATGCTACGAAAGCCTTGCTTGAAGATGGGCTTTTGGGTGAATTGCAGGATGCGTCTGTTTCCGGAAAGCTCGAAACGCCGAGTGTTGAAGTGAGCAATAATAAACAGGGGCAAGACCCTGTGCTGACCTTTAATGGTAAGCAGACCGCTGATTACCTTGCAAAGGTGAAGGAAGTGCGTTTAAACGGCGATTATCGTCCGTTAGACAGTCAATGGTATAGTATTGATACCGAAAAAGGGGCAGTGACCGTAAAGAGCGAGTGCCTGACGGTAGGGAACAATACTTTAGTGGTACAAGCGGAAGACTATAAACCATTAACCGTGACCGTTGAGTATCAACGTGTGCTTGAGGAAGGGCTTTCCTTACAGGCGAATGCAAGTGCTGAAAAAGTGGTGTTGTCTGTTGAAGGCAGCGAAGGCGATTTCCTCAAATCCTTGCAAAGCGTGGTATTGACCAAAACAGGCGGCAAGGATGATGTGGTGCGTCCACAAGGCGTCGAAGGCGGCAATGCGGTATATTATGTCATGGCAAAGGACCATCAATCCCTTGAACTTTATAATGTAAAGCCGGGAGATTACACGGTGCGTTTAAATGCCAACGGCTATGAAGATGCACTAACAGCGCAGTTTAATGTGGCTGGTGAAGTGGTAACTTTACCGGCACCGGATATGACGCTGAAGGGCCAAAAGTCCGATTTCTATCAAATTGCTTTTAGTGAAAAAGCCGAAGCGGCCGACGGTGTTGCTATTAGTAACTGGTTTGGGAAGCTTCAAGCCGTGAGTGTGAACGGACAAGCCTATACGGTTTTTGAAGGTTTATTGGGCAATCCGACTGCTTCAAGCAGCGACTATAGCAAAGGCGTTGGTGGCTTTGGTGAAAGTCTGTTGAAATTAGGCGGCGCTGCCTTCAACCAAGAAAAGAATACGGTAGTGATTCAGTCTGAAGGCTATGACCCCCTTACTGTTACGGTGAATAAGGACGGCTCTGTAGAAGGAGAAACCACTGTGGAACCGGAAGCGCCCGGCAGTGCGACACCAATGGTTAAAAATGTAGACCTTGTTGATGATCCGCTGTTTGATGATTACTACCGTATTGGCTTTACCGCCAACGACCAAGCCTTGAACACTTACTTAAAGTCCATCAACAAAGTGACCGCCAATGGCAGTGAAGTACCAAAAAAATCCAATTTTATCGGCGGTGAGAAGGGCTGTCGTACTCAAGCCGGCGATGATTTTACCGGTAATCTCTGGTACTTGCATGTGACCAAAAATAGCATTGAAGCCAGCGGAACCACTACTGTCGTAGTCAGTGCATCGGGCTATCAAGATTTAACACTGACCTTCAAAGATGGACAATATACCGGCGGCAGTATTACCGAACCGGAACCAGAGCTTGGTGGCGATGGTGAACAGGAAGATATGGCAGTTCCAAAAGTTGCAGCCTTGGCGTTTCATTCTTCCTTATTGAACGCTTTCCATCGTTTGTCCTTTGAAAATGCAGATGGGGCGTTAGCATCCTATTTAAATAAAGTTACAGAAATTACTGTAGACGGTGTGCCGCTTCATCAGGTAAGTGGTTTTTGGAATGAAACCTTGGCCTATAAAATGAGCAATGACGACGCCCTTGGCGGGGATAATTGCTTTATTGATTTGACATCTGACTGCATCAAGCGCAGTGGCCCAGCCACCATTGTCATCAAAGCGGACGGTTATCCGAATCTGACGGTACAAGTCCAAGATGGTGCCTTGGTGCAATAACTCATCTCAAGACATGGCTTCGGCCATGTCTTTTTTTGTTACGTGGGAAAATCCTGACACCTTGAAAAACGTAGACTTTTGTAATAAACTGGAGAATAACTGTGTGAAGGACAATATATATGAAAGGAAGTATTTGCGATGATTGAAGAAATTCTCGAATATAACAAAAATTTCGTGGCCAGTAAGGGCTATGAACATTTTGCGACCGATAAATACCCAAACAAAAAGCTTGCTATTGTTAGTTGCATGGATACTCGTTTAACAGAACTTTTACCACAGGCCCTTGGTATTAAAAACGGGGATGCAAAGATGATCAAGAATGCCGGCGGGGTGATTAGTTCTCCTTTTGGCAGTGCGATGCGTAGTTTGCTCATTGCCATCTATGAGCTGGGGGTTGAAGAAATCATGGTCATTGGTCACACCGATTGCGGTGTGAGCCATACCGACAGCAGCCGTATGATTGCCCGTATGAAGGAACGTGGGGTGCACCAAGAAGCGATTGACCTCATGCATTATTGCGGTATTGACTTTGAAAAGTGGTTGGCAGGCTTTGAAACGGTAGAAGGCTCGGTGATGGATGCGGTGAATGTCATTGTGCACCATCCGTTGGTGCCTGAAGACGTGCGTGTGGGTGGATATATTATTGATAGCGAAACCGGCGCCTTAACCTTCGTATGTGACAGAAAAACATTCGAGGAAAAAGTAACAGAATAGGTGTGTAAATGTGGGGATTTTGTCTAAATGATTCGTAAGGTAGTGGCGGCATGCATGAAATATGCTAAACTAACATGGGGATTCTTGGAGGAATCACGAATCGAACCACATATTAGGTGATAACTATGAACGACTATCAATTTGTAGCAAGCACTGTTGATGGTGAGAAAAAAACGAGCTTTCTCGGTGTCTGTGCACTTTTTGCACCTGCTGCAGTGCTGTTAATTTTATTAAAAGGGATTTTTCCGACGCTCATTACCAATCAAGCACTTTTGTGGTTGGTGGTGGTGGTGCCGTCTTTTATTTGCTTTTCTGCGACGATACGCTTTTTGCAAAAGCATTATGTGGGCGTGTTTACCATTCGCATGGAGGGCAAGCATGTGACACTTATCCGACCGGATTGCAGTGTGATGGATTTAGGGCAGATTACAAAAGCCACGTTGAGTCACAGTGTGGATTATAAACGGGCAGATCTCTTGTTAATAGGCACAAAGGATGAAGCCCTGCTGCGCTTGCGCTCAGCAGCGACCTGGAATGGAAAGAGCAGCGCAAAAGATTTTTCGACCGTGGATAAAGCAGTCGTCGATATGAATGCGGCGATGGCTCAACAACCGGCTGCATAAAGCTAAAAAAGAAGGGATTTAATATGATTCAGATTTTTACCGATACGTCCGCAAATTTGCCGACTGCCATGTGCAACGAATACAATATTACAGTATTGCCGCTCTATTATTATATAGATGGGGAAGAGTATACTTGCTTGGACACCGAGTCCTTTGATGGGGATGCCTATTACAAATCCATCAAAGAAGGTAAACAGGTGACCACCTCACAAATCACACCGGGACATTTTGCAGAAGCCTTTCGCACTGCCCTTGCTGCCGGCGATGATGTGATTTATGTGGCAATGGCCCAACGCATTAGTGGCACCTATGACAGTGCTTTAAATGCAAAGGCACAGCTTGAAGAAGAATTTCCGGCGCGTCGTATAGCGGTGGTCAATACCAAGGGTGCCAGCTTTGGCGAAGGCTTGCCGGCGCTTATTGCGGCTGAATGTGCAAAAGAAGGCGGCGATTTTGATGCAGTGCTTGAAGCTGCGGAACGTGCAAGCCGTTATATTTATCAAATTTTCACGGTGGATGACCTCAAATATTTGGCACGCACGGGACGTTGCTCCAATGTGACCGCCTTTGTCGGTGGGGCACTCAATATTAAACCAATGCTTAAAGCCACCGATGACGGCGTGATTGCGACTTTTGAAAAGGCACACGGTCGCAAAAAGGCCATCAAAAATTTGCTGAAGTATTATGAGGAAAATGTCATTGCGCCGGAAAAACAAACGGTGTTTATCAGCTATGCCGGTTGTAAGGATGATGCCGATACATTAATTGAAATGATTAACGCAACGGACAAAGCGCCAAAGTTGCTCATTGCTGCACCACATGAACCGGTCACCGGTTCTCACATTGGGCCGGGGGCCTTGGCACTCTTCTTTATTAGTGGCCATAACCGCGATACCGGGGTTGACGACAAACTGTATTGATACAAGAAAAACACCGTGGCAAAGCACACGGTGTTTTTTGCTATGATGTGAAAAATGCCTTTGTAAAGCTGTTTTTTGATGATGAACAAAAAAAGATAGCGTTTATCTTGAAAAATTTTTTGCAAAAATTGAGGTTTGGTGTATAATAATACCAAACTGTTGTAATACACAAAAAGGAAGTGCTTTTAAATGGAAAAAAATATCGACTGGGGCAATCTCGGGTTTGAATACTCCTCCACCGATTACCGCTATGTTTCTCAGTGGAAGGATGGTAAATGGGATGAAGGGAAACTCATTACCGATTCAACCGTTCATATCAGCGAGTGTGCCGGCGTATTGCAATACTCTCAGGCTGCATTCGAAGGCTTGAAGGCGTATAGAACCAAGGATGGCAGAATCGTGACCTTCCGTCCGGACCTTAATGCGCAACGTCTTATTGATTCCTGTGAACGCTTGGTGATGCCTAGCGTAAGCAAGGAACAATTCATGGATGCCCTTGATCAAGTGGTAAAAGCCAATGCAGACTATGTACCACCTTACGGCTCCGGTGCGACGCTTTATATCCGTCCATTCATTTACGGCAGCGGCCCAATGATTGGTGTTGCGCCGGCACCTGAATTTGAATTCCGTATGATTTGTATGCCTGTTGGGCCATACTTCAAGGGTGGTGCAAAGCCAATCGCCCTCAAGGTCAGCGATTTTGACCGTGCGGCGCCAAACGGTACCGGGCATATCAAAGCAGGGCTCAACTATGCCATGAGCCTCTATGCCGGCCAAAAAGCTCACGAAGAAGGTTTTGCCGAAAACCTCTACCTTGACCCAGCGACCCGCACCAAGGTTGAAGAAACCGGTGGGGCAAACTTTATCTTTATCACCAAGGATGGCACCCTCGTAACCCCTCAATCCGATTCTATTTTGCCATCTGTGACTCGTCGTTCTTTGACCTATGTGGCTGAACACATTCTCGGGATGAAGGTTGAGCATCGTGAAGTACTCCTTTCCGAATTAGAAGATTTTGCAGAATGCGGGCTTTGCGGGACTGCAGCGGTTATTTCTCCTGTTGGTAAAATCAACGACCACGGCAAGGAAATCTGCTTCCCAAGTGGTATGGAAGAAATGGGCCCAGTGATTAAGAAACTCTACGATACCTTAACCGGTATTCAAATGGGCACCGTGGAAGCACCGGAAGGCTGGATTCACGAAATCAAATAATGGTTGAACCTACAAGCGCGGCTTCGGTCGCGCTTTTTTTGTGCGTTTGAAACAATGAAAAAAGAACCTGCCGCGATTGCGACAGGCTCTTAGCGCATGTGTGATTATACTTCGGTCATCCAAAGGCCGTGGAGGTTGCAGTATGCATACACAGCCACTGCTTTGTCTCCTTTGAGGCAGAATTCAACGCTTGGTGCGTCGCCTGCTTTGAGGGCTTTACGTTGGCCACCGTGCTCAGTTTCTACAAAAATCCACTCAATGAGGTGTTCTTCGGTCATTGGGTGAGGGGCACTACCAACATTGACAGTCACGACGTCATCGGCTACAGTAACAACAGGAAGATGCTTTTCACCGCTGGCATCTACAGTGTTGGCTTCGAGGGCTTCCATTTTTTGACCACAGCACATCATTGGTACGCCGGAATCATGGACCATCCCTACGAGGTTACCGCATTTACGGCAGATATAAAACTTTGCTTTCATAATCGTTGCCTCCTTTAGGCGTGTGCGTTTTTTGTGTCAGAACAGGCCTCTTGTGAGCGTGGGCATTGGTGATGGTGTTTACGGCAGCTGGGGCAGCCGCAAAATTCTTCTTCACCTTCACAGAGTTGGTAATCACCGCCTTCGATGCGGATTGCTAAGCCATCCACAAGGGCATCGGCGAGTTTTTTGCGGGCGGAATTGTAGATCATTTGCACTGTGGTGCGTGCCACCTGCATATAACTGCCACATTCTTCTTGTGAATATCCCAGCTTGTCGATGAGGCGAATGGCTTCGTATTCATCAACGGTTAAAATCACCGCGGTCTCGCAGTTGGGATTACCAACCGGAAAAAATTCGTTGGTTTTGGGCATCTGACACACTTTTCTACATTTTTTTGGCCTAGCCACAATATCACCTTCGTTACATCTTGGCAGTATGCCTTTATAAAGCCAGTATATCGGAGATTTTGACATAAGTCAATAAATCACCGATTGCCGGCAGGGTTATAGGAGTGTTCATCAATGAGTAAGAGCTTGCTAGAAACTTATTTGCCGTTTTGGAAAAGCCTGTCACCGACTCAACAGATGCGGCTTGAAGAGGCGGTGTCGTGTCAAAGGGTTTGTCGCGGCACTGTCATGCATCGCGGCGATCGGGTGTGTACCGGTCTATTGTTGGTGCAGGAAGGGCAGTTGCGTGCCTATGTCCTTTCGCCGGAAGGACGCGAAATTACTTTATACCGCTTGTTTGAACGTGATTTGTGTTTGTTTTCTGCGCCTTGTATGTTACGGGGAATTCAGTTTGATGTGACTGTGTCGGCAGAGCAAGACTGTACCTTGTTGACCATTGCACCGGATGTGTATAAGACCTTGATGGAGGAGTCCGTTGCCGTCGCCAATCATACCAATGAGCTCATGGCAGGTCGTTTTAGTGAAGTCATGTGGCTCTTGGAGCAGATTCTGTGGAAGAGCGTGGATAAACGCTTGGCACAGCTTTTGCTCGAAGAAGCAGCCTTGGTTGAAGGTGATACGATACAAACGACTCATGAAACGCTTGCTAATCATTTGGGCACTGCCCGTGAGGTGGTGACACGCATGCTTCGTTATTTTCAACGAGAAGGGTGGCTGGCGTCCAAACGTGGGCATATCACGATTACAAACAGAGCCGCACTGGAAGCACTGGTGGCGGATACTGAGTAAATAATAAAAGCGAACCGAGGGGGAATCGGTTCGCTTTTTGTCTGTTAGGGGTGTTTTGAGAGTGATTTCAAAAGGGGGGATGTTTCGTTAAATAGGATTCTTTGCTTTACAGATGAGCTGGGTCATGGTGCCCATTGGGCAGTAGACGCACCAGCTGCGTGGCTTGTAGGCAATCATGGTGATGAGGCCTAAAACTGTGGAGGTGAGCATGACACCATAGAAGCCAAAGGCGAATTGAGCCACACCGGCAGAGAACAGGGTGCCGTGGTATGCCCATTGCCATGGGAGTTTAAAGGTCCAGAGAAGTGTCACGACCTGCGAGAGGCTTTCGGTGCCTGCAAAGACCAAGACCGTTGCCCAAAGCATTTGAAAAAACATGGCAAAGAAGAAAATCAAGAAGCCGTAGCGAAAGGCTTTGCTTTTCATCCATTGGGGAATATCGTGTTTGCGAGAGAGACCAAAACGGCCACCGAGGAGGCCAAAGAGTTGTCCGCGTCCGCAGTAGCGATTGCAATAGCCTTTGTTGCCCTTAGCAATCGCAATGATGAGGGGCACAAAGAAGCAAATGAGGCCCAACCAGGCAAACAGGATATTGAAAAATCCTAGGGTCAAGTAAGTCAGGGATGCAATCCAAAGATAATCATACCAGTGCTTGACGTTGTTCATGCGGAGACCTCCTTGATGGTGATGACAGATGCGGGACATTCTTTGGCGCAGAGGCCACAACCGACACAGCGGGCTCCGTCGACCTTGGCGGTGATGCCGTGGGGGACAGTGAGCGCCCCGCGTGGGCAAACTTTGACGCAAGAGCCGCAGGCGACGCAGTGGTCTTGGTCAATATGGGCTTTTCGACGAATCGGTGTTGGCTTCATGGGGATGACCTCCTTTGGTTGATGGTGCTATGATACCAAATGTCGCGGATGCCGTCTGTGATTTTGTCACCAATCATTGCTTCTTTTTGGAAAAATGGGGTATAATTTTTGCACAATGACGGTTTAAGGAGGTTCGGTATGAAAAAGCAATGGATGGCAACGATGCTTTTGGCGGTGATTGCGATGGGGCTTTGTGCCTGTGGCAATAACGAGGCAACCGAGGTGGCGCAGAGTGCGCCGGTTAGCGCAACAGAAGATGCCGCGTCTGAAAAGGAAGAAGGAAAAACCTTGGTGGCGGTTTTTAGCCTCTATGACAATGCACCATGGAAGCAGAATGTGGATGTGGTGAGCTCTGCCACCCTCAATAAAACCGATAGCGGCATCAACGGCGACACCAATTTGTTGGCAAAGGTGGCAATGGATGTGAGTGACGGGGACTTGTACAAGATTGTGGCAAAAAAGCCGTATCCCGCCGATGAAGAAAAGGTCTACGAGCAAGCGAAGCAAGAGCAATTGGATGGCACGCGTCCGTCCTTGCGTGATGCGCTGCCGAATTTGAGCGAGTATAACAATGTTATTCTCATCTATCCAAACTGGTGGGGCGGGCTACCGATGCCGGTATGTACCTTTCTTGAAAGTGCGGATTTAAAAAATAAGACCCTGATTCCGGTGTGTAGCTATGATGCGGAGGGCAGTGGTACTGAAGGTGGCGTTAAAGCAATCGAAGCCTTGACCGATGCCTATGTGACCAAGGCCTACAATGTACGCAGTGGCGGCACTTCAACAGCAGGCACGCGTAGCGATTTTAGAAATTGGCTCACAGAATTGCCGGTGAATTACTGATGGATGGGGTTACAGTGATGCGTTCACGCCGCAAGACGATTGCGCTGTCGTTACAAGCAGATGGCAGCCTTGTGGTGCGCGCTCCCCTTGGTATGAGCGATGCGGCGATAGGGCGCTTTGTGGAAAGTAAGCAGGCATGGATTGCAAAAAAGCGTGCCCTACTTGAGCAGGCTCGTGAAAGCCACGGTGATGCGGTGCTTTCTGACGAGGAAGTGATGCAGCTAAAGGCGGCGGCGAAAATAGATCTCACTCAGCGGGTGGTGCATTGGGCGCCAAAGGTTGGGGTAGAGGTCGCCCATGTAGGGATTCGTACCCAACGCACGCGCTGGGGCAGTTGTTCGGCAAAGGGCAATTTGAGTTTAAATGCCCTTCTGATGCTCGCGCCCGAATCCGTGCGTGATTATGTAGTGGTGCATGAGCTTTGCCATCTTAGAGAGATGAACCACTCTCCACGATTTTGGGCGTTGGTGGCAAAGGTGTTGCCGAACTACAAAAGCGCGGAGGCGTGGCTGAAGAAAAACGGTCATGCCCTTTTATGGAGGATTGGCAAATGAAAATCATTATTTCGCCGGCTAAAAAAATGAATATCCAAAACGATCTCTTTGAGGCGCGGGGATTGCCGCGCTTTGTCGAAGAGGCAGCGTATTTACAGACGGTGCTTCGTGCCAAAAATATCTCAGAATTGCAAGCCCTTTGGCAATGCAACGACAAGCTCACGGCGCTCAATCAGAGGCGTTTAAAAGAAGACGTGTATCGTGCAACCACACCGGCTATTTTGGCGTATGAGGGGCTTCAGTATCAGCACATGGCGCCAGAGGTGTTGAGTCGTGAGGGACTCGACTATATTGAGGCGCACTTGCGGATTTTATCCGGTTTTTATGGGGGGCTACGCCCTTTTGATGCGGTGGTACCCTATCGATTGGAAATGCAGGCCAAGCTTGCCGTTGACGGTGCGAAAAACCTCTATGCCTATTGGGGCGGTAAACCTTACGACGCCTTGAAAGAGGCAGGTGGCGTGATTGTAAATCTTGCCAGTCAAGAATACGCGAAAGCAGTGACGCCGTACCTGGGTGCTGGCGATCGTTTTGTAACCTGTCGCTTTGGAGAAATCCTAAACGGAACGTTCAAGCAAAAGGGCACCTTTGCCAAGATGGCCCGTGGTGAAATGGTGCGATATATGGCAGAGCATCACATTGAGTGTTTAAAAGACTTACAGGACTTTGATGCGCTGGGGATGACGTATGCGCCTGAATGGAGCGATGCGAACACCATGAGTTTTATAGTAGAGAGCACGAAGGAGGAATAAGTGTGTCCATTTCTATTGATCAATTTATTACCGAAGTGATGCAATCCGGCGAAGGCTATGCGGTGCGCGAAAATCGTTCCGTTGGCGAGCGCCAACACAAGGCAAAGGTCCTTTGCTGGGAATATAATCGCTTGCATCCGGATGATGCGGAGAGAAAGAATGAGATTTTAGAGGACCTTTTCGGCACCGTGGAGGGGCCGCTTGCCATCATGCCAACTTTCCGTTGTGATTACGGTTTTAACATCCATACCCATGGGTTTGTGTTTATGAACTATAATTGCACCATTTTGGATACGGCGCCGGTGCATCTTGGCAATGGGGTATTGATAGCACCGCATACCGTGCTTTCTTGTGCGGCCCATGCCCTTGACCCGAGCCAACGCCGCGAAGGGGTGGCAGTGTCTTCACCGATTACCATCGAAGACAATGTTTGGATTGGCGCAAATTGCACCGTCTGTGGCGGTGTCACCATTGGTGAAGGCAGTATCATCGGCGCCGGCAGTGTCGTGAATCGTGATATTCCACCGGGCGTCGTGGCTTGTGGCGTGCCATGCCGTGTGATGCGCCCATTAACGGAACGTGACAAACTCAGCCCAAGTGAAATTGTTGAAGTGGAAGGAGAACCGTGGGAATAAGAGGAGGGCAGAATGATGTGGGAAAATCGTGCGTATCATGAAGCGGTGCAAGGCTACGGGAAGCGGGATGCTTTTCTGGCACTTTTGATTTTCTTGATCTTGATGCTGCTTCTTTATGGACAAGGGTGGCTGTATACCACGAATTTGCCGCTATCGGTGATGGCGAGTCTGAATATCCTCACCGGCCTGTGCAGTGTCGGTATGGCGGTGACCCTCGTGTGGCTTTCCGGAAAAAGAACGCTGGGGCTTCAGCGGCGCGAGTTGGGCAAAAGCTTGGCCGTTGGGGCATTGCTGGCGGTGGGCTTGGTTGGAAGTCTGGCCTTGGTACAGGGGATGGTATTTGATCATGCGCTACAGGTGCAATGGCCGTCTGTGTTGAATATGGTGATTTTTTTTGTAGGTGTGCTCAATGAGGAAATCGTTTTTCGTGGCATTCTTCAAACACGCTTGCGAGGACTCATTCCATGGGGCTGGATGTGCTCAATTTTGACAGCAGGGCTCTTTTTGCTCAGCCATTATCCGGTCCGTTGGGGCGTAAGCGGCATGATTGATTTTTCAAGCGTGACAGGGCTACATGTGTGTTATATTCTGCTATTGCATTTTGCTTGCAGCGGTGTCTATCGCCGCACCAATTGTTTGTGGGGCGCCATGCTGTTGCACTTTGTGTATAACATTGGCAGCGGCATGTTGGTTTTTGTTTAAAGACTTGCAGGAAGCGTGCCTTCTTTGTACAATAAATACATATTTTTCAGAGCCCGTGTTGCGGGCTTTTCTCATTTTGAAAGGTGGACAAATCAATGGAACTCTTAAAGGCGCGTATTCGCAAGGATGGCATCGTGCGTGGCACCGATGTCCTCAAGGTAGACAGCTTTCTCAATCATCAAATGGACATCGCACTTTTTCATGAAATGGGCAAGGAGTGGGCAAAGCGCTATGAAGGCTGTGGCGTGAATAAGATTCTCACCATTGAGGCCTCCGGCATCGGCATTGCCGCCATCGTTGCCCAATCCTTTGATTGTCCGGTGGTATTTGCCAAAAAGAGCCAGAGCAAAAATATCAGCGGTGACGTGTACACCACCAAAGTGACGTCCTTTACCCATGACCGTGTGTATGATGTGATGGTCAACAAGCGCTTCTTGAATCCTGAAGACCGCATTTTAATTATTGATGACTTCCTCGCCAACGGTGCGGCCCTTACAGGCCTCATTGACTTGGCCGCACAAGCAGGCGCGACCTTGGTGGGCTGCGGCATCGCCATTGAAAAAGCCTTTCAACCGGGTGGTGACACTTTGCGCGCCCAAGGAGTGCGGATAGAATCCCTCGCGCGCGTGGCAGCCATGAACGAGGAAGAAGGCGTCATTTTTTGCGACTGAGCGACTTGACAGTACAGGAAAAATCATATATCATTCCAATGAAAATTATGAGTGGATTTTTCCGACCAACGTGTCCCTTTTCGCCACACAGCCATTTTTTAATGACTGTGTGGCTTTTTTTGTGGCCAAAGCGCGGAAAGAGAGGAGGCCTCTATGAGTGAAAATTTTATGAAGGAAAAGCCGATTTTTTCCTTAGTGGTATCGATGTCGTTGCCAATGGTGGTATCGATGTTGGTCAATGCCCTTTACAACATCATCGATAGTTACTTTGTGGCGTGTATCAGCGAAGATGCGATGACTGCCCTGTCGTTGGTCTTTCCGGTGCAGAATTTAATCAACTCGGTCGGCATCGGCTTTGGCATTGGCATCAATGCAGCGATTTCCTACTACCTTGGTGCTGGGGAGCGGACAAAGGCGAGTGCTTCCGCATCGGACGGGATGGTGCTGGCGGTTTTGCACGGCTTTGTCATGATGCTCCTTGCCTATTGGGGCATGCCGCGCTTTTTGGCAGGATTCACCGATTCTCGGATGGTTGTTGATTTGGGCGTAGAATATGCCAATATGGTCTTTGCCTTCACGATGGTCGTGATGTTTAGCATGGCCTATGAAAAAATCTTTCAAGCGGTTGGGCGCATGAAGGTATCCATGCTTTGTTTGCTTGAAGGATGTGTGATGAATATCATCCTAGACCCGATTTTTATCTTTGGATTGGGGCCGGTGCCGGAAATGGGCATTCGCGGCGCTGCCTTGGCCACCGGCTTGGGTCAAACCTCGAGCTTGGTGCTTTATCTGGTGATTGCCCATTTTCGTCCGATGTCCATTGCCATCAATCGAAAAAGCCTGTACTGGGACAAGCAACTTGTCGGAAAGCTCTACGGCGTTGGCGTACCTGCAACCCTCAATATGGCCCTTTCCTCCGTATTGATCACTGCCTTAAACGGCATCTTGGCAGCTTATTCCGGTGTGTACATTCTGATCTTGGGGATTTACTATAAACTCCAAACCTTCCTCTATTTGACTGCCAATGGCATCATCCAAGGGATGCGTCCCTTGGTGGGCTTTAACTATGGGGCAGGCGAGCATGCGCGGGTACAGAAGATTTTTAACGTCGTCTTGGCCATGGTTGGCGTCATCATGATTATTGGTACCGTCCTTTTCATGGCGGCGCCTGAGTGGCTCATGGGCCTTTATACAGAATCGCCTGCCACTATTGCCTCTGGGATGACTGCGCTTCGCCTTATCAGCTTAGGCTTTGTTTTTTCAGCCATGTCGGTGACGGCATCCGGTGCCTTGGAAGGATTGGGAAAGGGGTCGGCATCCTTGGTCATCTCCTTGTGCCGCTATATGGTGTTGATTATTCCGTTGGCATTTGTCTTGAGTCGTCTTTTTGGGCCAGTCGGGGTATGGCATGCCTTTTGGGTGACCGAAGCCATTACCGCGTGGGTATCGTTGGTGGTTTATCGCCGCGCCTTGCGTGAAACTGGAAATGTTGCCCGTGACGTGGTATAGTGATGGATTAAGAAATGAACAAAGGATGATGACGTGTGATTTTAAGAGCATTTACCGAAAAAGATTTGCCAAAAATTAGAGCGCTCTATCGTGAAGCCTTTCCAATGGAAGAGCGCGCGCCCTTTGCTTTACTGCACCGCCGTGCCAAGCAAGGGCGCGGCTCCCTCTTAGTAGCAGTAGACCGTGGCGTTTTTTGCGGCTTCTTCTATGTGCTGGATGATGCGGACTTGGCCTATGTCTTTTATTTTGCAGTCCATCCGGCGCAACGAGGAAAAGGGCGTGGCAGTGAAATGCTGGCGCTCTTGCGACGCTATTATGACGGCAAGCGCCTCTTTTTGGCCTTGGAAGCACCGGACGATACCGCAGCCAATGCCGAACAGCGTTTGCGACGCTGGCGCTTTTATGAGCGAAACGGCTTTGTACAGCTGCCGGGGCACATCAAGGAAGGCAGTGTGGTCTTTGAGGTCATGGGCATTGGCGGTAGGGTATATGCCGAAGAATATGCACGCTTGGTGCGCCGGTGGTGTGGCAAATGGTATCAGCGCATCGTAGATTTGAAGCTGTTTGACTAAAAAATGCGCTGTTTTAGGCAAGTTAACCAAAAGTTGCGCATAACTTGGTGGTGGCAACAGGCATTGAACGGCTAAAATAAGGCCATCATCAAGGAAAGGATTGATTAAAAATGGAAGTTTCTCAAGGAGTACTGATTTTGCTGGCTATTTTGGTGATTCTTTTTTATATCGCCGTCTTTGCCGTAGGCGTGTACCTGATTTACCTCATCATCAAGGCGCTGAGAAAATATATCCATAGTAGTGAAGTGCGCAGCGAGAAAAAGGAAATGCGCGCCTCTTTGGGTGAAGCCCTCAAAGCTGAGCGCTTGCGCTGCCAGATGACACAGGAGTTTGTTGCCGATGCGCTGGGCGTGAGCCGACAAGCCGTCAGCAAATGGGAAAACGGCAACATGGATCCCTCGACCTCCAATCTCCTCGCCCTCGCTAAACTCTACGACATCAACGCCGAAACCCTCTTAAAAAGCGTGGCACCAAAAGGTGACGACGGACAAGATGCGTAAAAAATGACAAAAGAAACCCACTATTGGACGTTGGTTCAATAGTGGGTTTTTTGTTGACAAGAAGCATGTGCGTATATATAATGTGCTTATACAATAAGTACACTTGAAAGAGAAGTGAATCGACTGTGGATATTATTATTAGCAATAATGCAAATAAGCCGATTTATGAACAAATTACCGCTCAAATTAAGGCGATGATTATGAGCGGTGAATTACAAGCCGGTGAGGCCATTCCTTCGATGCGAGCCTTGGCGAAATCCATTCATGTAAGTGTGATTACAGTGCAGAAGGCTTACGAAGAATTGCAACGAGATGGTTTTATAGAAACCACCGTTGGGCGCGGTAGCTTTGTATCGGCACGTAATAAAGAATTTTATTTGGAAGAGCAGCAACGTATTGCAGAAGAGCATCTTAAGATCGCAGCAGATATTGGCCGTATCAATAATATTCCCGTGGAAACCTTAATTGACGTATTAAAGCTCTTTTATGAGGAGGTTGAATAGAATGGCAGCATTAACCTTGAATGCAGTGTGTAAACAATATGAGGGCTCTGATTTTTGCTTGGATCAAGTTTCCTTTTCTGTGCCGGATGGCACCATTATGGGATTTGTCGGTGAGAATGGGGCGGGAAAAACCACCACCATTGGATGTATTCTCAATACCCTTCAATATGACAGTGGGCATATTGAGGTGTTGGGGCAAGTTATGTCCGATGATAATACGGCATTGCGAGAAGAAATCGGTGTGGTCTATGATGGCGATAATTTTCCGGCGCATTTTACGGTTGGTCAATTGGAAAGTATTATGAGAGAGGTTTATCGTCGATGGGATGATGCGTTATTTAATCGATTGGTCGCGCAATTTCATTTAGATAAAACAAAGAAAATCAAAACTTTTTCTCGAGGTATGACGATGAAGCTGGCTATTGCCGTGGCTTTAGCGCATCATCCGCGATTGCTGATTTTAGATGAAGCCACTAGTGGGCTAGACCCTGTGGTGCGAGAGGAAATCTTAGATTTGTTTTTAGACTTTGTCGGGGATGAGAACCGGAATCATTCTATTTTATTGTCCTCTCATATTACGAGTGATTTAGAACGTATTGCAGACTATATTACCTTCATTCACAATGGAAAAATTATTTTAACAGAAAGCAAGGACAATCTTTTGTATCATTACGGTATTCTTCGATGCCGCAAAAATCAAGTTGGAGACATTGACGCAGAAGATATTTTGGCGCTTCGTCCTCAGGACTACCAGACGAGTATTTTGGTGCAGGATCGCGCCTTAGCTGAGAAAAAATATCCGCATGTCGTTATAGATGCGCCAACGATTGATGAAGTCATGTTGCTCTTGGTAAAGGGGGAAGCACGATGACCGGCTTGTTAAAAAATGATATCTTCGGCGTTGCCAGCAATCTCAAGGTGTATGCGCTGCTAGTGGCGGTATTTGGTGTGGGATGTATGGTGTCGGGGAGCGTGACTGTATTGAATTTGTTTTGCATTTTGACGCCGTCGCTCTTAGCCGCCACCTCAATTTCCAGTTTGCGTTTAGAAAGCGACAGCCGTTGGCCAAAATATAAGCTGACACTGCCGGTGCGACGTAAGGATATTGTCAAAGGGCATTACTTGAACCACTTGCTGTGGTCGATGGTTGGGATGATGGTTGTGATGGTAACGATGGCGCTGACGGTATTGGTTCACGGCAATCAATTTTTTTATTATGGCTGGCGCGATGCCATCACACTGATTGTGATGGGTGTCATTATTGCTGTATTTATTGGCGCCTTGGTCTATCCAATGTATTATTATTTTGGCGCGATGAAGGCGGAATTGATTCTTTTGGGCGGTACCTTGGGGGCAGTTGCGATTGTACGTGGCTTGAGTTTATTGATTAACACTCTTTTGGGAGAAGAGCAAATTTCAACGATAACCTATGTCAACAGTGTAGGAATCATACTGGTCGTTGCATTTATTGGTTATGCGCTTTCTTATTTTGTAACCTGTCGTATATTTGCGGTCAAAGAATATTGATTTTTGAGCACATCGGTCGGTCGATGTGCTTTTTTGCGCTTAAATCTCAATAGAATCTTTAAGATTATGTAAGGCCTCGTTATCAATTGTGTGTGATATGTCTGATATAATAGAGGTATCTTGAAAGGAGAAGAACAAATGGAAATCAATGAGATTAGCGATGCAGAGCTTAATAATATTGACCAATGGGTGCAAACTTCTATGCACAACGATGCGGTGCATGGGGACATTCTCATGCGCATGCCGCGCCTTTCGGATGCGGCAGCCAATGTCATTTATGACAGAACCAAGCAGGTCGCCGGGGCATTGGTGGATTATCGTGAATTGATGATGATGTACACCTGTGCCATGAAGGAAATTCAAACCAAGTTTGAGGTGCTTAACTCGGAATTTAACGTGCGTTACAGTCGCAATCCGATTAACTCGATGAGCACACGTTTAAAACGTACGGTGAGTATTGTTGAAAAGCTGGCACGCAAGGGCCAAGCCTTCACACCGGAAAATGTCGAACGCTATTTGGGCGACGTGGCTGGGGTGCGTGTGATCTGCTCTTATGTAGATGATATTTATAAAATTGCCGATTCTTTTGTTCAGCAGGATGACATCACCTTGATTGAACGCAAGGACTATATTGCCAATCCGAAGGAAAACGGCTATCGCAGTCTGCACTTGATTGTTAAGGTGCCGGTGTTCTTTGCCGACCAAAAATGTGAAATGAAGGTCGAGGTTCAGCTTCGTACCATTGCCATGGATTTTTTGGCTTCTTTAGTCCATGCTACGGCTGTAGCGGTGGAGAATAGCGGCCACTTGGGCGCGGGTGGCGCTGCCTTGCGGCATGAGAACGCCGTCGCTGACACCGCCAATCAGGCTGGAACCGACTGCCCATTCAACCGGACCTTTGGCCCATGCGTGAACGTCGTTGGCATCATAGAAGGTATTGAGGTCGCCTTTTTTAGAGGTGTCGTATTTTTTATAGGTGGAGTAGTTGTAGAGAAAGGCAGCAAGTTGTTCGCGGGTAATAGGGTCGTTTGGACCGAATTGATCGGCGCTGTAGCCGCTGACAATCTTGTTGTTGCGTGCCCAATATACGGCATCTGCATAGTAGGCGTTGCTGTTGACATCGGCAAACGGATAGCCTAAGTTTTCACCGCTGATATCAGGACTGCCTTCCATACGATAGAGGATGGTTACAATCATACCGCGGGTGGTTGACATGAACGGGGAGAAGGTGTTAGGCGCCGTACCGCTAAGGAGCCCATTTTCATATGCGTATTGGACATCGTCATAGAACCACTGGCTTTCGTTGACATCAAAGAAAGGGTTGGTGGTTGGGACGTCCTTTTTCCATTGCGCAATCAGGGTGGTGTCGGCTTGGTAAACGGTATTGACATCAACGACCTTGCCGTCCTGATTTTTCCAACCGTCGAAGCTGTAGCCGTCACGGGTTGGTGTTGGCAGGTTTGCGAGCTTACCGTCGGTGGTTGTAGCGCTGCTTGGTGTCACATTGCCGCCGTTGGCGTCAAAGGTGATGGTGAAGGCGCCGCTTGGGGCAATTTCGCCTTCCTTGACCTTGAGGGTAAAGATGACCACTTGACCGTTTCCACAGTCATAGGAATAGCTCATTTGGGTGGCATCTTCATTGGCGGTTAAGGTGGTGGCCTCTACCGTCGCACCTTCCCAACTGAAGGATTTTTCAGTATTAAATTTCCCTGGCAGACGGCTCAGATCAAAAGTGCGATCTGCGGTGAGGGCAATGTCATAGCTGTTGTTGTCACAGGCAAAATCAGTGAGGGCGGTGTTTGCACTTAAATCGAGGTTTGTTAAGTGATTGTTTGAAACATCCAAGGCGGTGAGTGTTGCGTTCTTCGCCAAGTCCAATGCAGTCAGCTGATTGCCGGCGCAATTTAATCGTTCAAGAGCGGTGTTTTTTTCTAAATCTAAGGTGCTCAGTTGGTTGTTGGCGCAGGAAAGGTCTGTGAGATTTTCAAAATAACCAATCCCTTCCAAACTCTTGATGCCTTTGGCATCGAGGCTGAGGTCCGTTACAGCCTCCACTTCTTGTTTGGAAAGCACACCGCTTTGGTCGGTATCAACGGTGGTAGCGACAATGGTTCTAAAAGCTTCATCCGGAAAATTCTTTTCTCCGACGCTGATGCCCATGAGACCGGTGTTGCCACTGTCGGCAACGGCAGGTGCTGCAATGCTCATCCCCATCGTAAGAAGCAAGAGCCCGGCACAGGCTTTTTTGATGTGTTTCATAAATAGTTCCTCCTCGTATAGTATCATTTAGATTCCTTATTTTTTGTTAATTCATATAGTTT
>SAMEA3387496__coassemble_1504_pt1 | contig 23332 bp, 18 predicted proteins | sample SAMEA3387496__metabat2_high_PE_007 | metagenome-assembled genome bin SAMEA3387496 (sample SAMEA3387496) | Felis catus | biome: Faeces | place: United Kingdom | collected 2012
ATGCTAAGATTCAATTTATAAAGTTATGTGTCCAGAATTTTGGGTACATATCAGTCTCAGACGGCAACTTTTTTATTGCATATTTCCTATTGAATAATCATTTCTATCACTTTGTCACTTGGCGGGGTTTTGATAATAACCGGAAGTTTAATACCACATGCTCCGCGTCCAGTTAACAATCTATCATCAAAAAGCTGTTTTTTATATTGTTTATTCACAATATAAAGACGCTTACAGGGCAACTTCCATTTTTGCATAAACACTTCATTTAACATGCTATATATGTTATCCGGAAGAAATGATTGTTTTGTAGACAAAATGCAACTTACCCCTTCTTCTTCCTCTAATACTTGCACAAGATCAAAGGCGATATTCTTACTTTTTTCGATAGCATGCACCACATCAGTAAATTCATAGCCATAAATATTTTGTTTTTCCCGCTTAACGCATTCAGTGCTTTTACCACAAAAAACAAACTTTGGCGTATTTCCTATAAATCCATCAAACCGCACTACATCAAGCATATTGTAGCGATAGAGCCCTGAATAGGTGGTCACAAGCATTTCATAATATTTACCATTCTCTATCTCCCAGATACAACATGGTTCTCCTCCGTCAAGAGGAACAAATTCAAAAAATACAGAGAAAATCGCAGCTGCTCCGATTGGGCTTTCTAATTTCATTGGTATATTAAATTTTCCCTCAGTAGCGCCGAAACCCATATCAAAAAAACGTATTGACCTCGGCATACGCTGAATCACATCATAAGCATCACGTCCCACACTTCCGGACATCCAACAACTTGCCATTTGTAGATTTGGCCAAACTTCAAGTATTTCGTCAGGATTTGAAAAAAAGGCGCCACTATAGTCATAGATTCGTTGTAACTCATCAGCACGCGTAGGGTCAGCTTCAAGAAGCGCATTTAACGCCGTCAATGTTTCCTCAGATGTATTCACAGAAAAGGTTCCTCGACGAATATCTTCAATCATTTCTTTTCCACGCGCTTCAATCAAATCCAACACACGACCAAAAGCGATCAAATTATTACAAAATATTTTACTAAAAGCTACATCAGAAAGAGCGAAAACAGCTACAGCATATTCGCGTTCCTCTGCATCCAATCCTTCAATTTCCCAAAATGGAACAGTAAGGATATTCATTGGTCCAGCTTGACGATGAAGATTCCGTGCCGTTTGTCCAGACGCACGCACAATAGAAAGACCATTTGGTGTTGTACCGAGCTTGGAATAATTGGAAATCGTTAGATTTTTTGCACTATAGTCTCTCGTCACAGGCAGTAAATCGCCCATAATCATTCCACGGACCGCCATCACCAAAAGTTTTGCTGCATTACCGGCTTCACTTTCCAAAAACACTTTTATCTTACCAGTGCTTCCTGTTGTTGCCACAGCCATTGCAGTATTCGCATGATAAAGCTGATGTTGACTTCCGTTAATCTCTGCATCAATATAGGACTCATAATCCTTGTAGATGGACACTGGACAAATTTTCCGCCATGTATCTATGTCTGTTATACCATCAAAATGATGGTCCTTAGCATACTGACACCCCTGTGCTCGTTGAAGAATCTCCGAAAGAACGTTTTCCTGTAGCTCTCGGCAGTGATCAAATAACACGTGCCACTCAGAATAGAGTTTTTCTCGTGGATACGATAATATTTTCTCCGGCACACTTCGTTCGGACCCCTTATCTGCCATTACCTTTTCATAGATAGTCATATATAGCCCTCCCAATGCGATTTCCTCATTGAACCTCATACACCGCATTTAAAAAGCGCTCTTTCGGTCGTTGCATCGCAATCATCGGCAACTTAATGCACTGTACTGTACGCCCGTTTTTCTTTAGTTGCTCATACAAATCGGCACGGTACGCTTTTGAAACAAAGAAAATATTATTTAGAGAAATCCCCTTTTGCTTTGTAATTAAACGCGCCTTTCGACAAACATTCAACCATTCACCATCCTCATTCATCAACTGAATCACTAATGATATTTGATTATTCTCTACTAAAGCTTGATAGAAAGCAAATTGTTCACCGGATTCCTTTTCGATTTGCATTATCAGATTGATGAATTCATGTCCATAAAGTTTTTGAGTACTCAAATTAATATCTTCAGAACGACGGCAACTAAACTCAATATTTGGTGTATTACCGGTAAAACCCCGTACACATACAATATCACCCAAATTATAACGATAAAGTCCGGAATAAGTCGACACAATAATTTCGTAATATTCGCCATCCTTAATCTCTTCAATGGTTAAAAGCTTTTCTATATCGCTTTCTCCCAACGGCATAAATTCAAAAAAACATGAATACACGGCCAATGGTCCGTATTTCAAATTATATTTCAGCGGTATATTAATCATCACTTCGCTGGTTCCATAACTTTCCGAAAGATAACGCATATTTTGGGGTAATCGTTTTTGCACATCACGAGAAAACTCACCAACAGTTCCGGTAAGCCATACACCAGAAAATTCAAAACGTGGCCATACTTTCTCTACAATAAATTTTCCATCCTCCTCAATAAAACGTTGAAGTTCGTCGGCACGAGTAGGATCAGCTTCAAAAAGGCTTTCTAGAATTGCTCTATCTTCATCATCTAATGCAACACTAAAACGCCCCTTACGAATATCCTGAATCATACGTCGCGGATACCGCTCAATATTATCTAACAAATCGCCAAAATACCCCAAATTATTGCAAAAAAGCATATTTAAATTTCTTTCCTTTAATGCATACAGCGCAATCATATAATCACGATCGTCATCGGTCATATCCGCTTCAAGAAACTCATACGGAAAAACATAAAGTTCCGGATTTTTTTTCCATAACCCCTTCGCCGCCTGACTAGAGGTACGACGCACAACCTTTCCGTTCGGTGCATTTTCAATAGGTGCACAATTTGTAATTGCCATCATCTTTACATCCGATTCGGTCATTTTCGGTTCTAACTTCGCAAGATGTAAATTCCAAAGATCAATGCTTAATTGACGAGCCAAAGCACCAATCTTGGTTTCTATATAATATTTACCCTTAAAAGCAGCGCCACCAGTAGATAGCAAATAATATTCAGTTGGCAAGTTCACAACTTGGCCACAATCATTTTGCATATTATCGTTAATATATGTTACATAATCGCTATAATCAGACAATGGTACTTTTTTCATAAATTCTTCGCGAGTTGTAATACCTGCAAAGCCTTTATCTCTTGCATATTGACTTTCACGTCCTAAAGCAATGATATCGTCTAGCACACAATGTTGCATCTCTATACCATGTTCAAAGAGACTAGAAACACCTTTTTGAACGTATTGCATCATGTTTTGCTGAATAAATTCAGGAACAAATTGTCTCTCCATACATTGATTCTCCATTCCTTTATTTGTTATGATTCATCTGATTAATAATAAACTTAAGTTACTATTTATTATAAAATACAGTCTTTATAGACAGAAACAGAAGTACTCACAGTTTAAAAACATGTTAACAAAATTTTTTTGTAACAAAAGGATGTGATTGATTGTGAACATTGGAATCGTTGCCGAGTGGAATCCTTTTCATAATGGGCATCGTCATCTTATTGACACCATTCGTGCCGAAACCCCTGATGCGTTGATTGTTGGGGTAATGAGTGGTGCGTTTTGTCAGCGTGGTGAAGTGGCCTGTGTGGATAAATGGACGCGTGCAGAGATGGCACTTGCTAATGGTGTGGATGTGGTATTGGAGCTTTCTCAAGTATATGCAACGGAGAGTCTTGAAGGCTTTGCACAGGGTGGCGTGGCGACGTTATTGGCATTTGCGCCGCTGGATGCACTATACTGCGGCAGTGAATCGGCCGACGAAGCGCGGCTTATGGCGCAGGCTACGTATCTACGCACCCACAAAGCTGATTATGATGCCTTCATTCAGGCTTCCTCCGATTTAAGTTATACCGAAGCCAGCCAACGCTTTCTGGCAAATGCCAGCTTGGCGTTAGGGAAAGAGGCGCCCAACGATCGCTTGGCCTTGCACTATCGCTTGGCCTTGCCAAATGAAATTCCGATGCATCTCGTTCGTCGCGAAGTCAGCCATCATTCCGATGCGCCTCAAGGTGCTATGATGAGCGCCAGTGCTATTCGCGCCCATTTGCCCGACGCCCTCGATGAGGTTGAGCCCTATCTACCAAAGGAAAGCATGGAGGTTCTTTCACGCACCTACGCAAAGGCGGTGCACAATCCAAACGACGCGCCACTGCTTACAACGCTCAAGGTACTTTGCTGCGGCATGAGTGCCGAGACCGTGGCGATCCGCCTTGGTATTCGTGACGGCTGGGAGCATCGTTTCTTTGAGGCAGTGCATCACGCCGATGATTTCTCAGACCTTCTCAGTCGTGCCCAAACACGACACTATACCCGAAGTCGTATCAAACGCTTGGTGCTTGCCTTGCTTTCGCCTTTACCGGAGCCTCCGAGTAGCCCTGACTATATACGTGTTTTAGGGTTTTCAGAAAAAGGACGGCACTTGCTCAAAACCCGTTCCAAAGACATTCCTATTGTTCTCAACACCGCCAAAGATGCACGCCTGTTGTCCGAGGAGGCAACCGCTCTTTTAAACGGTGATATTCGCCGCCAAAATCTAGCCGATCTTCTCTGTGGAAGGTCCGAGCAAAACCGTGATTATCGCGAACGACCACGCATGCAAGTGTCTTCTTAAACACGCGCCAATCCCCGCAAGATGCAATGAAATTAGCAAACAAGTTCATCTTTCTATATTGGATTTTTTTCGCAGGTGTTGTATGCTATAGTTAGTATAAAATATATTCGATATTTAGGAGACTTTAGAAATGAAAGATACTCAAGTTAAAGTAACCCAAGAACCATACCTCCAAAACGGGATGTATCGTATTCCTACCAACGAAGGCACCCCAAGCGATGCTTTCTTGCAAGGTCCATGGTGGCAAGCCAATGCGGAAGATACCGATGCAACCAGCATTGTAGAATACACCATTATTTGGAAAACAGAAACCGAGGATGCACCGGTTGACTGGAGCAAACCAACCTACATCATCGCTCGCGGTGACATCAGCATCGATATTACCGAACTTGCTGAATTACTCCCTAACGAATTCCTCTCTTTCTAATTCACCCAATCATGCACACCCTCAACGGGTGTGCTTTTTTATTGTCCCAACTATTACCAAATTTGCCAGGATGGTTTGCTATTGCATTTTACGTTTTTTACAACTAGACTGAAGGTATGGCATTTTACACAATACCTATAGAAATACAGAAAATGAAGGGAGCATCTCTATGCTAAACCATTTTTGCAAAAAACCGTTGTGGGAAGTCAGTCAAACCTTAGTGGCTGTTGCCGGTGGTACAAAGCCTGCCGATACCGTCATTCGCGGCGGCAAGCTGGTAAATGTCTGCACTGCCGAAATCATGGACGGGGTAGATATTGCCATCAGTGAAGGGCGCATTGCCTTGGTGGGCGATGCAAGCCATTGCATTGGCGAAGGCACCGAGGTCATCGATGCCGCCGATCAATATGTGGCACCAGGCTTCTTGGACGGTCATATTCATATCGAATCCTCTATGTTAAGTGTGGGCGAATATGCCAAGGCCGTGATTCCGCACGGCACCGTGGGTATTTATCCAGACCCTCATGAAATCTGCAATGTTTTGGGCTTAGACGGCGTCAAGTGCATGATTGACGATTCCAAGCGCACGCCGCTCAAAGCCATGTTCGTCACCCCATCCTGCGTGCCTGCAGTACCGGGCTTTGAAGACACCGGCAGCTTTGTCGGACCGGAGGATGTGGCAAAAACCATGGAATGGGATGAAATTGTGGGTCTTGGCGAAATGATGAATTTTCCTGGCATTCTCGCCGGCACCGACCATGCCCATCAAATTGTCGGCAACACTCTAAAAGCCGACAAGGTGGCAACCGGTCACTACTCCATGCCGGAGGTTGAATCCGGCCTCAACGCCTACATCGCCAGCGGCATCCGTTGCTGCCATGAATCCACCCGTCCGGAGGATGTCATTGCCAAAATGCGCCTCGGAATGTATGCTCAAATTCGTCACGGCAGCGCTTGGCAGGATCTACCTGTGATTGCCAAGGCCATCACCGAAAACAAAGTGGATACCCGCTTCGCCAACTTAATCTCCGACGATACCCATCCAAATACCCTCGTTAGCCACGGTCATTTGGATTATATCTTGCGAGTGGCCCTCGATGCCGGTATTGACCCAATCACCGCCATTCAAATGGTCACTATCAACACCGCCCAATGCTACCGCATGGACCAAGACCTCGGCTCCATCACCCCAGGTAAATGTGCAGACATCGTCTTCCTCAAAGACCTCGAAAGTATGGAAGTCACCCGCACCATCATCGACGGTGATACCGTGGCCAAGGATGGCAAGATGTGTGTCGAATTTGCACCATACACCTATCCGGATTGGGCACGCCACTCCATCCACTTGAAGGATACCGTGACCGCCGATGCCTTCAAAATTGAAGCACCGCAAGGCAAGGACGCTGTGAAGATTCGTGCCATCGAAGTGATTCCTGCTCGCGTTGGCACCAGCGAAGTCTTTGCCACCCTCACCGCCCAAGACGGTGAATTAAAGAGCGATGTGGACCAAGACATCCTCAAGACCTTCGTCCTCGAACGTCACCACGAAACCGGCACCATGGGTGCAGGCTTTGTCAAAGGCTTCGGCATTAAAAACGGCGCCATGGCAAGCACCGTGGCCCATGATGCCCACAACCTTCTCGTGGTTGGGACCAACGATGAAGACATGGCCCTTGCTGCCAACACCTTGATTGAATGCGGCGGTGGCATGGTTGCCGTACAGGACGGCAAAGTTTTGGGCTGTGTAGCGCTTCCAATCGCCGGCCTCATGAACGACGAACCGGCAGAAAACATGGCTGCCACCGTCGCTAAGCTCGAAGCATCTTGGGAAGTCATCGGCTGCACCTTACCATCCCCATTTATGACCATGGCATTGATTCCACTTGCATGTCTGCCGGAACTTCGCCTCACCAACCGCGGCTTGGTTGACTGCCGCACCTTCACCTTCGTTCCACTTGTGGTCGAAGACTAATCCAATCTTCAAACGCCTTGCCTCAGCAAGGCGTTTTTTGCACACACAAAAAAAAATAAGTGCAGAGGATAAAGTACAAAATGAAACGCTTGATCTCTACACTTTTATGGTACTAAAAACGCCGACAGCATTGCTGTCGGCGTTTTTTATTTAGAAAATTATTCTTGTCCTTGCAAATATTCATCAATTGCCTTCGCGGCATCCTTCCCTGCGCCCATCGCTTTGATGACGGTAGCAGCGCCGGTGACAATGTCGCCGCCTGCGAAGACATAAGGCAGGCTGGTTTGGCCCTTGTCGTTGGTCACAATATTACCACGGGCGTTTAATTCAAGACCTTCGGTGCTCTTGGTGAAAATCGGGTTTGGTCCTTGACCAATGGCGACAATCACCGTATCAATGTCCATTTCTTCAAATTCACCTTCAAGGGCAATCGGCTCGCGGCGTCCACTGGCATCCGGTTCGCCAAGCTCATATTTCTGCAATACCATCGTTTGAACCACATCGTCCTCATCACCGATATATTTCACCGGTGCGCGTTGCAGCTTGAGCTCCACACCTTCTTCTAGTGCATGTTCAAGCTCTTCGGCGCGAGCCGGTAATTCATCCTTGCTGCGGCGATAGATGATATAACTCTTTTCAGCGCCCAATCTCAGCGCGGTACGTGCGGCATCCATGGCTACATTCCCACCGCCGAGTACAGCGACATGCTTACCAACCTTAATTGGTGTGGCATTGTGTGGAAAATCGTAGGCTTTCATCAGGTTAGAACGGGTCAAAAACTCATTGGCGGAATAAATGCCATTAAGGTTTTCTCCCTCTAGGTTCATAAAACGAGGTAGCCCAGCGCCGGTGCCTACAAAGAAAGCATCAAAGCCGTGTTCGGTGTGCAATTCTTCAAGGTCGTAAAGTTTCCCGACGATGGCATCCACTTCAAAGGTCACACCCAAGGCGCGGATGTTATTGATTTCATGCTGCACGATATCCTTTGGCAAGCGAAATTCCGGAATGCCGTACATCAATACCCCACCAGGAGTATGGAGGGCTTCGAAAACGGTGACATCATAGCCCATTTTCGCCAAATTACCGGCACACGCCAGCCCAGCCGGACCAGCGCCGATGACGCCAACTTTTTTGCCATTCTTTTGCGGCATGTCCACCGGTTTCGGAGCTTTGGTGCGTTCCCAATCAGCAACAAACCGTTCCAAACGGCCAATGGCCACCGGTTCGCCTTTAATACCGAGTACACACTTGCCTTCACACTGATTTTCCTGTGGGCAAACCCGTCCACAAACCGCCGGTAGGCTGGTATCCTTCTTCAAACGTGCAGCAGCTTCCGGTAGATTGCCCTCTGCCAAGGCTTCAATAAAGTGCGGGATCCCGATATGTACCGGACAGCCTTGCACGCAACGTGGATTTGCACAATGCAGGCAGCGCTTGGCTTCAGCAATGGCTGTTGCTTCGTCATAGCCCAATGCCACCTCATTAAAATTATTCACACGGTCCTTTGCATCCTGAACCGGCATCGCATGTCTTGGTGCTTGACTGGCCATTACTTTGCACCCCCTTCTTTGTGATCATGAAAACCAATATTACAGGTATGGTCGCGTTCTATGGCAGCCTGCTCTTGATCACGCATAAAACGTGCACGCTTCATTGCCAAATCAAAGTCAATCAAATCGCCGTCAAATTCCGGTCCATCCACGCAAGCAAACTTCGTTTCATTGCCGACACGCACTCGACAGCCGCCACACATCCCGGTGCCGTCAATCATAATCGGATTCATGCTTACAATCGAGCGAATGCCACGGGCTTTGGTCACCTTCACACAGTTATACATCATAATCATTGGCCCAACCGCCCAAACAATGTCTACATGCTCATTGTCACACGCTTCCGCCAATAAATCCGTCACAAAGCCTTTATGGCCGACAGAACCGTCATCGGTAGCAATGCGAACTTCGTCCACCGCTTCGGCAAGTTTTTCTTCCCAAAAGAGCAACTCCTTACTCTTTGCACCAATAATGGCGATGACGCGGTTGCCGGCTTTTTTGAGGTCACGGGCAATCGGATAGATTGGTGCAATCCCTACACCACCACCAACAATCACAACAGTGCCGTAATGTTCAATCTCACTGGCCTGACCAAGCGGTCCCACCACGTCTGCCAATCCATCTCCCGGACGAAGTGCCACAATTTTTTTGGTAGAATGACCCAGCGCTTGAATCACGATGGTAATTGTGCCTTTTATTGGGTCGTTATCAGCAATGGTCAAAGGAATACGTTCTTCTCCCTCGCCAATGCGCACAATCAAAAACTGTCCTGCCTTTGCTTTCTTTGCCAATTGTGGTGCTTCAACCACCAATTCATGGGTCGCGCCACCTAAATGCTTGTAATCGACAATGTTGTACATCACATGACCTTCTTTCTTTCTCGGTCTCTAAAAGTGCATTCTCTTTGTAAAAAGTTTTTTCTCATTATAGTCCTAAGACCTACATAAAGCTAGTGTTTGTCGCAATCATATCATTTCCATAAGATTTCCCACTAATAAATCACACAAAAAAACCACAATCTGTAGAATAGATTGTGGTTTTGATGATTGTTATTTGTTGTTATCGTTGTCGTCTTCATCACGCCAGTGAGATGGCAAGCCGAGTTCTTCATCGGTCATTTTACCTTTGAACCCCGGATACCCTTCCCAATGAGAAACTTCTTTCTCATCGTCATCGGTTTCCATTTCAGGCGCTTTTGGCGCATCTTCCGGTGCAATCACATCGTCCTTTGGTTGTTCAGGCTTTTGTTGCATAAAGGATGGCACATCCACCTTCGCAGGTTCCGGCTTAGACGCTTCCACTTTAGGTGCGTTCTTTTTGGCTTCCTCAATTTTCTTTTTCTTTTCTTCATTGAGTTTTGCCAAGTATTCCGCTTCTTCGCGTTCGATGGTTTCCAAATCCTTGCCGTCCATCACACCTTGGAATTCGAAGGCGTTGATGACTTCACGTTCTTGAAGGGCCTTTGCCACCGCATCGAGCTTGTCGCGATGTGCATTCAAGATTTCATGCGCACGGGTATGACATTCATCCATGATACGCTTCACTTCTTTATCAATGGAGAAGGCAATCGCTTCGGAATAGTTACGGCTATGACCGAGATCACGGCCTAAGAAAACTTGTTGCTCGTCTTCACCGAAGCAAATGGTACCAAGCTCATCACTCATCCCCCAACGGGTCACCATTTGACGAATGGTGTTGGTCGCACGCTCAATATCATTAGATGCACCGGTGGAAATTTCACCGAGCACGATTTCTTCTGCCACGCGACCACCAAGCATCATGGTGACTTCATGGAGTAAGTGCGTACGCGTCATATAGTTGCGATCTTCCACCGGCAAGCTCATGGTATAACCACCGGCACTGCCACGAGGAATGATGGATACCTTGTGAATAGGGTCGCAACCTTCGAGATAATGACCGATGACTGCATGCCCTGCTTCGTGATAGCTGACCAAATCCATTTCCGCTTGACTCATTTGCGCGCGGTTCTTCTTTTCAGGACCTGCAATAACACGTTCAATGGATTTTTCCAAATGCTCTTGAGTAATGTCGGTCAAGCCTTCACGTGCTGCCAAAAGCGCTGCTTCGTTAACAAGATTTGCTAAATCCGCACCGGTAAAGCCAGCGGTTTGCTTCGCAAGTACTTTGAGATCCACTTCCGCAGACAGCGGTTTGTTACGCACGTGTACTTTAAGGATTTCTTCGCGGCCACGTACGTCAGGACGACCAACGGTCACTTGACGGTCAAAACGGCCCGGACGCAAGAGCGCAGGGTCTAAGATGTCAGGACGGTTGGTTGCCGCCAAAATGATGATGCCTTCATTCGCATCAAAGCCGTCCATTTCAACGAGGAGCTGGTTCAAGGTTTGTTCACGTTCATCGTGACCACCACCGACACCGGCACCACGTTGACGACCAACCGCGTCAATTTCATCAATAAAGATGATGCAAGGGCTGTTTTTCTTGGCTTGTTCAAACAAGTCACGCACACGGCTTGCCCCAACACCGACAAACATTTCTACAAAGTCGGAACCACTGATGGTAAAGAACGGCACCCCAGCTTCCCCAGCAACGGCACGGGCAAGCAAAGTTTTCCCAGTCCCAGGAGGCCCAAAGAGCAATACGCCTTTTGGAATCTTTGCACCGATGGCTTTAAACTTTTGTGGTTTTTTAAGGAAGTCCACCACTTCGGCAAGTTCTTCCTTCACTTCATCGGCACCAGCCACATCTTGGAAGGTGACGCGCTTGCCGTTATCCACGGTCATGCGAGCCTTACTCTTCCCAAATTGGTTCATCTTGCCACCGCCACCTTGGGTTTGGCTCATAAAGAAGAAGAAGAGCCCCACTAATAAGAGCACCGGCAAGAGAGAACTCAAAAGACTGAACAACGGAGATGGTTCAGGCGTTTCCGCTTGGGTCACCTTAATGCCCTTGTCCACGAGCTTTTGGGTCAAGTTATCATCATTTTTGGAAATCGGCATTGTAAAGACTTCTTTATCCTTCGTTGTACCGGTAATTTCCTGATAGTTATCGTAGGTTGTGATGGTCACCTCTTTAATCTTGCCCTTTTCCACGTTTTCCATGAATTCAGTGTAGTTTGTTCCATACACTTGCTTCGCTTCTTCGGTGTTATTATTTCCACCAAAGAATTCAATCATAGAAAAGAACAGGAGAAAAATGACGAGGTATACCGCAAAGCTTTTCCATGCTGTATTTTTCATACGTCCTCCTATTTTCCTGCTTCAATAGTTAATCGCTCGCTTTGACCGGCGATTGTTATCATCAAGTCAACCTCCGAAAAGGTAACACTATTATAATACATGAGTAACGACGCCCGCGCAAGGAATGGCGCCCAAATTACTTCTTTAGTTTTAATGTCATAGATAAGCGGCCACACAGCTCTTAAGCAAGTTGGCACACCCTTTTCCTGAAAGATTTTTTTAAAACGCTTATGCCCCAAGTTTTCCAGACAAATGCAATCCCCAGACTGGGGAAAACGCACTGCAAATGGGGACTTCTCGCCAAGGGTCAAGCGCGCTTCCAAAAAATCGTGCACATAGCATTCGCCCTCACGTCGCCAATCACCGGTTGGCACCGCACCAATATAAATCCATTGTCGTGTCACCTCAATGATGCGACCCTGCCCAAGATCATAGCGACCTTTCCCTGCTTCAATGCGTGCAAGCGCTTGCTTCACCATCTCAAAATGAAGACTATGTCGTTCCGCGCTCATCCTTTCCGCCAATTCACGCAAAAGTGCGCTGACCACAGCTTCATGCGCTTCTATCACCGTTTTACGGCGAAGCATACAAAATTGCTTTGCCCTAAAGACCACAGCCTCTCGCTCCAACGTCTGCGCCTGCATCGCTATATAATCCGACACACTCTCACTGCTCTCCGCCAAATGATTGAGCGCCTGCACGATATTGGGATTATAGTCGCTAAGTAGCGGAATCAGCTCATGGCGCAAGCGATTGCGAAGGATGGTGGTATCGCTGTTACTCTCATCATTTACCCACGAAATGCCATGCTCGATGGCATAGGCTTCAATCTCTGCACGCGTCACATCCAACAGCGGGCGTAAAATCACACCGTTTTGTGCGCTCATCGTCGCAAGCCCCTTTACAGAGGTTCCGCGCAACACATTCATCAACACCGTTTCCGCACGGTCTCCGGCATGATGTGCCAAACAAAGCCAGGTGGCACCACAGGATGCCATTATCTCACGAAGAGCAGCATGGCGTAATCGATGGGCAGCCGCCTCCATGCTACGACCGCCTTCAGCCTGTGCCGCGCGCACATCAATATGGCGACCATGAAAAGGCACCCCCTGCGCAACACAATAGGCTTCAACAAACTCCCATTCAGAATCAGATGCAACACGCAAGTGGTGATGAATATGGCCCACCTCCACCGTAATCCCTAGTCTCTCTTTAAGCGTCAACAAAAGGTGTAGCATCACCATAGAATCCACACCGCCGGACACCGCTGCCAAAACCTTATCTCCGGATTTGATATTCTTTTTCAGACAAGCCTCGCAAACTTCAAGCGGTAAAGTTGCCATCTTAGACATGGTTAAGCCTCATCAACTGGCCATAGAGCAAATCGGTTGTACTCACGATCAATTGCTCCGCATCAAGTGCCTGCATCACTGTAATGGCAATATCAAGCCCTTCACTTAAAATATCTGCACGCCCCTTGCTAACACCTGGAAGTGCCATACGTTCCTCAAGGCTCATGGTTTTCAGGCGTGCGTTTAATGCTTCAATGGCTTCACGCGCATAACACTTACGATGGATTTTTTCCGGTTCATACGACAACATATTTTCAAAAATAGCCGCCATTGTGGTCAGAGTGCCACCAACCCCAATCAGGGTCAATGCACGCTCCTTCGGTGCTTCTATACTGAGCGGTGCCAGCGCATTTGTCAGCGGACCGATTTGTGCCGCGGACTCTTTGAGTCGAACGGCTCCAACCGGTACAGACACACTTTCGCCGTTTTTCGTGCCCCAGCAAAGCTCCGTCGAACCGCCCCCCACATCAAGAACCGCCGGTACAGTGCCCGGCACACTCACGCCCTGTACGGCACCCTCATAACTAAACTGTGCTTCCTCAGTGCCCGCCAACACAGTGATTTCACGTCCCAAGCGCCGTTCCATGTACGCCTTTATTTCATCACGATTTTTTGCTTCACGCAATGCCGATGTTGCACTGATGCGGCAAATGGTCACACCGTTTGCCTCTGCTTCTTCGAGCAACGAAAAAATCGCTTCAATTGTACGATCCACTGCGACCTTACTGAGTACGCCTGTTGCTGTCGCATGCTCCGCAAAACGGCTATAGCGCAATCGTTCCTTTGGAAGAGGAGCATCACCTTCCAGCCAAGCCATACGCACACTGTTAGAACCAATGTCAATTAAACCAATCGTCATCTTTATCCAGTCCTTCAATTATTTCTCTTCATATAGAAACAGAGCCGCTGCGGTGCAACGGCTCTGAAGCGTTTTTTAATAGCGATTGCCACTACGGCGTTTCGCGTTCATGTTCTTGTTGAAGGATGCGAGCTTCTCATCACTGTCCTTCATAAAACGTGCAATTTTATCTTCAAAACTTGGAGAAGGTTTCTGAGGTTTTTTACGTTCCTTTGCTTGCTTAATGGACAAGCCAATCTTGCCATTGTCGTTAATGCTCAGAATCTTTACCTTTACTTCGTCATTCACGCTAAGATGCTCGTTGATATCCTTAACGAAAGTATCAGCAACTTCAGAAATATGCACCAAACCAGTTTCACCGGTTTCTAATTCTACAAATGCGCCAAAATTGGTAATACCGGTCACTTTACCAGATAAAATTTGCCCTACTGTAATGGACATGCGATTGCTAGCCTCCTATAAATTGTTAAATTTTCTCAATATAAACCTATTATACCTATGCGTTGAAAGCAATGTCAAGGACTATCGTGGCTTTACACCTCAACGCCTACAACGCCCTCAAATCACTCTTTACTGCTATTTTCTTGCGAATCTGTTTGGCCGTCGGCAGCGTTTTGGTCAGTATTTTCACGTTGGGTCAAAAGAATTTCCCCAGGCTTTACCATTTTTAAATCCTCACGAGCGGTTTTTTCCACAGCCTCATCGGTCTTCAAGTGAGACACTTCGCTTTTGAGGGATTCTTTGGTGACTTCTTCCTCACGAATTTGCGCCACCACCACATTTTCTTGCGCCTTCAAATCAATAATGGCAAAACAACCGTGCATAAAGCTCATGCCCACATAAATCAGGAGAACAAAGGTAAGGATTTGCGTCCAATTCCATTTTTTCTCCTCTTCCTGCAAAATAGACGGTTGTTCGTTCTTTACTTTTTGACGAGACAATCGTGATGATAAAGACGTATTCTTTTTTGTAGCCACAGGCTCACCTCTTTCGTCTTTCATACGCACTACCGCGTGTCTCCTTATTATACTTTTTTTATGAACAATCCGCAAGTCAAGCGCCTAGACGAGCAGCTCATAGAGGGTATCCGCTTCCTTTGCGGGCACGGTTTCACGCACCTCTTTAATACGCGCACGGAACAACTTTTCACCAAATTGAATTTCGATTTCATCACCTACCGCCACATCGCTCCCAGCTTTAGCGACGCGGCCGTTGATTTTGACCTTACCACCGTCACACACGTCTTTTGCCACCGTGCGGCGCTTAATAATGCGACTCACTTTGAGAAACTTATCAATACGCATTGCCAACCTCCTTGTCATGCACTATATTGTCGAGATAAAAAACAACCCTAAGCTGCAACCAAGCCGGCGCGCGCTTAGGGAAAATATTATAACAGATAAAACTTACTTGCCAACAACGGCATCCTTCAAACCTTTACCAGCCTTGAAAGCAGGTACCTTGGTTGCAGGAATGGTGATAGGTTGCTTGGTTTGTGGGTTTTGGCCTTGACGTTCCTTACGATCTCTTACTTCGAAGGTACCGAAGCCTACCAATTGCACTTTTTCACCGGAAACGAGGGTTGCAGTGATGGAATCAAATACTGCGTTAACAGCCTTTTCAGCGTCCTTCTTGGTGAGACCGGACTTTTCAGCAACACTTGCAACTAATTCGGATTTATTCAATGAAATTTCCTCCCTAAAATAGATGGTTTGTCTTGGATTCTAAAACTCCATAGCTTGCTTGCATTTTACCACAAGGATTCCCGCAAGAAAAGCGGAAAATCGCTATTTTAACAAGTTTTTTGCCATTGTTGCAATGTAAAATACTTATAGGTTTTATTTTTCAGTGTCCACAAGGCACGATTCCATACGCTTCGCCAGATTTTGAGCAGAAAGCTCGATAGGACGCGCTTCCTCGCGATAATCCCAGACAACCTTCAACAACGCGCGCTCATTTTCGTCCTCACAAAGCGCCATCATGTCCTCTGGAGACAGACCTTTTTTTAACAACTTTCCGACCAATTTGTCGAGCTTCATGAGTACCGGCAACCCTTCCGGAAGGGTCAATTTTTGTTTTTTCTCTGTCTTTTCGGCACGCTTAATACTTTCCCAATCCATAGGCACTTCCGCACCGTTTGCCGGCGGATAAATGCGTGGATGACGGCGTTTCATCTTCGCCACCACCTCATCAACAACCGCCTGCAAATCAAAAGCCCCTTCACGCGCCGCTAAGACAGCATGAAAGACCACTTGGAAAAGTACATCGCCCAACTCCTCGCGAAGGTTATCTGTATCCTTGGTATCAATGGCATCGCACACCTCATAGGCTTCTTCAATCATATGCTTACGCATACTCTCATGACTCTGTGCACGATCCCACGGACAACCGTCCGGCGCCAAAAGTGTTTCCACAACATCAAGCAACGGCATAATATCAGTCTGCTTACACATCCCTATCCTCCTAACAAAAAAAGCGTTTCCGAAGAAACGCTTTTACACTTTCACAATTACTTGCCGCCCCATTTTTGAGCGAGCTTTGGACCGATTTTTGGCACCTTTTCAAGGGTATCGCGATCAATACCGCCAATCACAAAGATGACAACGAAATAGCTGATCACACCGACAAGAATCCCACAAGCGGTAATCATCAACGCATTTCCAATCAAATCCACAAAGAAATGCTTTACAACAGTAACACAAGCCGCCATCACCGCAGTAGCAATGATTGGTTTCAACACCATTTGCTTCGCGCTAAACCAGCCCCAACCTACAATACGACCCAACTGAATCAAATTGTGGAGAGCTGCCACAGAAAAACCAATCACCGTTGCAACAGCAGCCATACGAATGTCTGCACCCGGACGAGATAAGAGTACATAGTTCAAGACAACCTTAATCACAGCACCCATAATCAAGCTACTCATCGGAATCAACACGCGCCCCAGGCCTTGCAAGGCGCTTGCGGATACCTGATACACCCCGACCGCCAAAACAGTAAAGGCCACATAGCTCAACGCCATCCCAGATGGAGCATTGTCATAAAGAAGCGCGCAAATCGGTGTCCCCAAGGTTGCAAGCCCAGCGGCAGCCGGAAGCATTAACAAAATGGTAAGCATCAAGGACGTGCGAATATTATGATCCACACCCGCTTGATCCTTAAGTTCATGCAAATTTGCCACCGTTGGCACAAGACTCGCCGCCACCGCCGTGGTAATAATAAACGGTAAATTGATAATCGGCATCGCGTAGGATGACAAATACCCGTATTGAATCAGCGCCTGTTCATGCGCCATCCCGGAAGCCTCCAAGCAAGCAATATCCATCGACGAATCAATAAATTGCATAATTGGAAGCACCAATGCCCCGATAGAAATCGGGATCGCATAATACACAAGCTGCTTCATCATTTGTGCAGTGGTTTCAGGCGCCTGTGGTTCGACCACATTGACCGGATGATTGCGCTTATAATATCTGACAAAGAAAATTGCCAAGAAAGTAAAACCGCAAATCCCACCGACAGCGGAGCCAAAGCTTGCCCCTGCAACAATCACTTCAAGAGGCTTGCCGGCCAAAAGAAAAATCGCAAGGAAGATTGTCCCAACGCGGAAAAATTGTTCTAAAATCTGAGAAACGGCTGTCGGCACCATTTGTTGGTGCCCTTGGAAATAGCCGCGAAGCACTGCCATCAGACAGCTAAATACCATCGCCGGAGAGAGCATCTTGAGGCTCAACGCCGCCTGTGGTTCGTTAAAGAGGGCTTGGGCAATCACATCTGCTTGAGTAAAGAAAATCAAGCCGATGACAATCCCAATTGCCGAAAGCAGCGTGAACGCCGCTTTAATCAAACGCACACTTTCACCATGCTCGGCACGTTCTTCATAAACAGCCACCATTTTGCTCACCGCAAGAGGAACCCCAGCGGTAGAAAGTGCAAACAGTACCGAATACACCGAATAGCTCAAGCCATACAGCGCAGCCCCTTCTTCCCCGACAATACGGTTAAAAGGAATACGATACAGCGCCCCCAGCATTTTACCCAAAACGCCGGCAATGGTTAATATGAGTGCACCTTTAAAAAAGGAAACTTGCTTTGACATAGATGCGCCTCAAATCATTAAATGATATGGTCGCGGATAATGGTCTGTTCACGGCCAGGGCCAACAGCGACAATCTTAACAGGCACGCCGGTAAGAGCTTCCACGCGCGCCACAAAAGCCTTTGCAGCTTCAGGAAGTTCATCGTAGCTGGTACAAGAAGTGGTATCACATTGCCAGCCCGGTACGGTTTCGTAAATTGGTTCAACCAATTCGAGATCGTCCAAGCGACCTGGGAAATACTTGATTTCTTCCCCTTTCAAACGATAACCGGTGCAAATTTGGATTTCAGGAAGGGTATCCAAAATGTCGAGCTTCATCAATGCCAATTCGGTAATGCCGTTGATACGGATAGAATAGTTGATGAGCGCCACATCCAACCAACCGCAACGGCGGGTACGACCGGTAACGGTCCCAAATTCGTGACCGCGGGTTTGAAGTTCCACACCGATTTCATTGTCTTGCTCGGTAGGGAATGGACCTGCACCAACACGAGTAGTGTAGCTCTTGATAATCCCCAAAACAGAATTGATATGTTGTGGTCCAACCCCTGCGCCAACGCAAGCAGCACCGGCATTAGGGTTAGAAGAGGTTACGAAAGGATAGGTCCCATGGTCGATATCAAGCAAGGTCCCTTGCGCACCTTCAAAGCAAACCTTTTTGCCATTTTTAAGTGCTTCGTCAAGCAAAAAAGAAGTATCAGTAATTTGACCCTTGATTTGTTCAGCAAGTGCCAAATATTCCTTTGCGATTTCTTCGGCGTCGAAAGGTTCTACGCCATAGAGCTTGCCGAGCATATCATTTTTGATAGCAACAGCATTTTTCAAGCGATCGAGGAAATACTCAGGATCCACGATGTCGCCCATGCGCAAACCGATGCGTGCGCACTTATCCATATAGCAAGGGCCAATCCCATTTTTGGTGGTACCGATTTTGTTGGCACCCTTTGCCAATTCTTCACATTCATCTTGTTTAATATGATAAGGCATAATCAAGTGGCATCGGTCACTGATAAGCAAGCGACTCACGTCTACACCCTTTGCCTTTAAGTATTCCATTTCCTTGATGAGCACTTTCAAGTCAACAACCACACCGTTTGCGATTACGCAAGTGGCATGACCGGAAATAATCCCAGAAGGAATCAAGCGAAGCTTGAATTCTTCCCCGTTAACAACAACGGTATGACCGGCATTGTTACCGCCTTGATAGCGTACAACATAATCTGCACGTTCAGCGAGATAGTCAGTGATTTTCCCTTTACCTTCGTCGCCCCATTGTGCGCCTAATAATACCAAACCCGGCATCTTCTTCACCTCAATAATTTGTTTATCCTAACTCGGTTCATTTCTCTTTACATGCAAAAAGCACTGCTTTTAAGCATGCTACACTTTATTCTATCAAATATCACTCATAGGGTCAATCAAGACCCTACCATTCTCACTGTCCTCGAACTAAAATAAGCGTCTTTTCACTAAATATAATTATATTTAGTGAAAAGACGCTATATATCACAATAACTATTACACTAATAAACTCTACTAGCCTCCGTATGGCATCATCCATCCAACAAGTGGACCACCAATCAATACAGTTACAATCATCCCTACGGCCAAAATGACGAAACCGTATAAATATGCATATTTAACATCACATTGTTCATTACCATGCATAATAACTGCAGTCATAGAAGCTGCCGGTGTCATGAAGGACAAGTTTAATGCCCAGAACATGAAGATATAAACAAGATATGGGTTACCGCCCATTCCAATTACCATGTTACAGAAAATCGGAATAAAGACAATTGCCAGAATGATATTATGAACAACCTGAGTCGTTAACCCAACCAAAATCATACAGCAAATAGCAAATAAGAACGGATTCATATCACCAAGAAGCGGCGTTAAGAAGCCCATGATAGTCTTAACAATACCTGCATCTTCCAATTGAAAAGCATCAGCTAATGGAATAGTTGCAACGATCATCCACATAACCGGCCAAGAAATATGCTTGGTACTACCCTTTGCCATGTCGTAATACGTCGAACCATCTTTTCTTCTAATCCAAGTTGCAACAATTGCCAAGACAATAGAAGTCCCGAGTACACCTTCCAATTTCCCAAGAAGTCCGGAAATAGCCCATTCCTTAGGTAAAACAGATGGTAAGGTAAGAAGCACAACAAAAGCAACTAAAATTGCAATGCCCCACTTTTGATCCCAGTTCATCTTATTGCCTCTGTATTTACCATAAATATCTTGATCTGTACGCAAACTATCGAAATCAGGACGAATAACAAAAACCAAAATTGCAAAGAACACCAGAGTCAATGCAAGCAAAATCCCAACATTTACTACTACAAACGGTACAAAATCTAATGGAAGCTTGGTTGCATTTTGGAAAAAGCCATTATACACGATTGCCCCTTGGTAAAACGGGAAGCATTGCCCCCCCTGTACAACTAATGGACATATTGTACACGCCACATACTGTACCCAAGGTGTTTTTTTATCGAATCCCATTGCATCCGCCAACGCATAGAGGAAACCCCAAACAATGAAAATCCCTGCGAAGCCAGTTGAACAAAGACCCAAAACAACAGCAACGATATAAACAGATAAAACAATAAGTTCCGGACGACCAATGGTAATCTTTCTCGAAATAATCCATTGTGCTATAAATAATGCTGCTTTAGAATCCACAACAACCCCAACAACGATATAGCAAGCAAACATCATTGGAATCATGTAATAGCTCAAGCCGGAAGCAAAACCTTCTCCAATACTTGTATAACCAATCCAACTCAATGCACATAATGCAAAGAAACTTGGCCATACCATTTCAAATACAATCCAGCCATAAATAGTCCCAATAAATACCCCTAGTATTTTCATACCCAGCGGGGTAATCGCACCTACAGGCGGTAAAAAACCGACACCAAAGGTAATCAGCAAATAAACAGCAAGTTTAAGATAATATTTTACGTTTACATTTAATTTTTTTGCCTGACTCATGTGTTTTCCCTCCCTTATCACCGTTTAATATACGTCCAAACATACTTAGAATAAATAATTTTTTACAACCAAATAAGCACTAGCAATATAGAACTTATTTGTATATTTATTTTAAAAAAATTAGGGAAACACACTCAAAGTGTATTTCAATGTGTTTCCCTATATTTAATAACTATTAGTCTTCAAAAATTTGGTATACAGGTGCCCCTTCACATTGAGCTGGCATACGCACACCACTTAATACTGCAACAGTCGGAGCAACGTCTACTTCACGAATAACACGTTCAGTAATAAAGTCTTTCTTAATATTAGGACCGGCAGCCATAAAGATTGGGGATACAGAAGTATCTGCATAACCTTGATAAGTGGAAATAGAGTCACCATGAATACGGTTGAAACCTTCTTCGTTAAAGTATACGATGTCACCGCAACGATCACTATTCAACCCAAAATGAGCAGCTTCTTTACGACGTACTGCAAGAGAGACGATACGCTTGCCATTCCAACGATAGTTATAAAGGTCGTCAATAATCTTACGTTCTAATTCGTATTGATCGGCTGGATCTACGATACCTTCCGGATTACGTCCCTTAAGGTTAAGGTAGATGTAGATACCACGTTGTGCCACAGCAGTAGTCTTACTCCAATCAATTTCACGAAGGTCATTACCATTTTCGTCTTTCTTCATAACGGTATAACCAAGTTCTTTCATGACTTTGATATTAATACCAAATGGATCACCAATAGGAACAGCAGGTTCATCTTCTTCAGCACATACCAAACCATGGTCAGAAGTAATGATAATGTCCCAACCTTCATCTAAAAGATGCATGAAACGGCCGAGATATCTGTCAGTATCTACGTAGAAACGTTCCATAACTGCTTGCATCCAGGTTTCATCATATTGATCCATATGAGGACGATATTTAGAAAGTTCCCAGAAAGTATGGCCAGCAATGTCTACATTGTGCAAATGAGAGAATACAACTTCATAGCCATTTTCTTCAATCAATGCATTCATTGCGTTTGCTTGCCATTCAGAATATGCTTCCCAAAGTGGAGCAAAAATCTTATGACCGCACTTAGGAGAATTCCCAATCATCATGGATACACTGCGAATTTCGCCGGCTTTTTCTCTAATTTGATTGAGCAAGGATTTTGGATGGAAGAGTAAATCATTATGTGCTTCCATTGCATTCCCATACCAAAGTTCAACATTAGAACCATCTTCAGCAATACCAAGAAGAATTGCTTGACGAGCAACTTCTACACGTTCACCCTTCTTGGATACAGTATCCATAATATTGCTAACAACTTTATCAACAGTATCCAATACAACGATTGGTTCTTCGTCTTTTTTAGACTTATAGATCGCAATCTTATCAAACACACCTTGTTCATTAGGAATAACCAATACTGGGCGACGTTCCATGCCACCACTTACTGGAATTGCAAATTCTTTTGCACCTTCCGGAGCATTTGCCCATTTTTTAGCAGGTTTAATTGGCAAAGTCGTTTTAACTTCTTCAAATTCGGATTTAGCAAGGCCGGCACATTCGCCTTCATGTTCATCCATAATCATGTTAACCAAGGTTTTTTGTTTTAAGGACATATCCAAACCGTTTTGACTACCGTCGAGTTCTTCTTCGGTTTCCAAATCAGAAATAACACACCCTGCGCCGGATTCGTCAGCTTCTTTTTCTGCAACATGAGCTTCTGTAAAGTCCTCAGAAGCTTCAATCCATTGACCCCATTCAGCAGTACCTACAGCAATATTGATATTGGATGGTTGAGTACCGTCGATAACATGGAGGTTTTCGCTATCACTGGATGGTGGCCAAGAAGAACCAGGCCAGTGGTATACGAGGGTCTTCTTACCGGCTTCTGCAGTAACATTCCACAATTGTTCCGCTTTACAATTATTGGAATCAAAAGAATAAACAAGAGTATCCAATTTATCTGGATGTGGGTTCCAGAAATCAGTTACCCCGTGAGTTTCACAATAAGCACCAGTAGCAAGAGTGGTCCACATTGGAGGGGTAATAGTTGGCATTGCACCAAGCATCACTAAATCTTCTCTAGCAGAACCGCGTTTTTGGAATTCTGTAAAGTTAGGCATAACAC
>SAMEA3387496__coassemble_1542_pt1 | contig 22411 bp, 24 predicted proteins | sample SAMEA3387496__metabat2_high_PE_007 | metagenome-assembled genome bin SAMEA3387496 (sample SAMEA3387496) | Felis catus | biome: Faeces | place: United Kingdom | collected 2012
TTAGTAAGTGATTAATTCTTTATTGATATTCACTTGACATTACACCGCTGGTCTTATTCATTCACACACGCACACAAAAAGGGCACGGCGCATTTGTGGTGGGGTCCACAAATACACCGTGCCCTTTGGCATGGTTCGCTTTGATTAGGAAATTTTACGCACGCTGAGCCCTTGCTTGCTTGCTTGCTTGCTTGCTTGCTTGCTTGCTTGCTTGCTTGCTTGCTTGAACATGATGATGGTGCCCATGATGCTTGTCAACTCCTTTTCAATCATTCAAGTATATACTATCAAAACATATCTTGTTTTTCAACTCGAAAAAGTCCGCATGGTGTCTCGTATTTTTCCCTTAATACGCGTTCATCTTGCTTGCTACAAGACCCCTTTCATTCCATAAAAAAGCAGTCCTCCGTTTCTTGGTGGACTGCTTTGCTTTTATTCTTCTTCATTCAAGAAAGAGCCAATTTTAATTGGGCGAATCGGTTGACGATAGGTTGGAGCTTTCATGTCGTTGACCGGTGTCTTGGTCTTTGCGGACAGCTCGCGCATGACTAAGGAAATGCAGGTCTTGCCTTGGCATGGGCCCATGGATACCCGGGTATTGAACTTGATTTGCTTCAAGGTATCTGCACCATTTTCAATAGCAGCGGCGATTTCTTCGGCGGTCACATCTTCGCAGCGACAGATAATGCTTTCGCCTTGTTCTTCGTGGGTCACTTCATCGCTAATGAGTTGCTCCTTGGCCTTCATGCTAATGCCGCGCACCACGTGGGTGTATGCTTTCGGTACCACTAAGGTCACAATAGACGTTTTGTTCTTGGCAGTGAGGACATGCTTCACGGTGACCTTACAAACGGCTTCGCCAATACGATTGACACCGTCTACTACTGTGCCAACTTCCGGTAGTGGAGAATATTCGTAAGGAATTTTCACAATGGATTCAGTGTCGGAATAACTTTCGTCGATGACAAAGGCTGCCAACCCTGGGCAAACGAGCATGCAGGCGCCACAACCCACACAGTGCTTAAAATAGGTTTCGGGCGTGTCTGTAATGGTTGTGAGGGGCTTTACTGCATTAAATTTGCAGGCGGTATAGCAAGGGTTACAAGGAATGTTTTGGAAACATTCAAAGAGGGCATAGGGGCCTTTTTGACGGCGTTCTTCACTTGGTAAAATTCCTTGTACCTTGGCTTCTAATTCTTTTAATACTTCAGTGCTCATAGTTGACCGGACTCCCTTCTTTGGTTTTTACGATGCCGTTTTTAATCTTGCCGCCCTCTGGGCGCAAGGAATCCAATTGCTCGAGGTAATCTTTAAATTTCGCATCAAAATCCGGCACGCGGCCAAAATCGTTGGCGGCGGACAAACCTGCGAGTTTCCCAGTAAGCATCGCACTGGAGGCTTCTTCTACCCCACCGGAATCCCCGGCGGCGTATACGTTTGGCACACTGGTATGACGTGCGTCGTCAATCACCGGCACATAACCACCAAGCTCCGGCACAAATTTCATCTCACAGCCAGCTTGGAAGAACAGCTCCGGAAGCGGCTGTAAGCCGACCGCCATGCAGATGGCGTCGCACTTGACATCCTGCTCGGTGCCTGGAATCGGTTGAAAATGATCGTCCACTTGGCAAATGACCGCGCCTTCAACCTTTTCTTTGCCGTAGGCATATTTGATGGTGTGTTGAGTCATCACCGGCACTTGAGCGCGTCTGAGCTTATTGGCATGCACTTGATAGCCACCGATCTTTGGCGCTGCTTCAATCACCGCTGCCACATTCACACCGGCCTGCATGAGCTGATAGCTCACAATCAATCCAATGTTCCCGCCGCCGACCATCAATACATTTTTCGCCGGAATAATCCCTTCCATGTTCATCAAGGTTTGTACCGCACCGGCACCGTATACCCCCGGTAGGTCATTATTCGGGAACACGAGGTTCTTTTCAAAAGCGCCTGTAGCAACAATGATGCGCTCTGCCTTGACCCCTTCAACGACGCCGTTTTTATCGACCATGACAACGCCGTTTTTATAAAAGCCTGCAGCGATAGAATCGGTCCACAAGGTAATTTGCGGCATGGTTTGAATCTTCTCTGCCAAATCAATAGAAATCTGTACCCCACGGGTTCCGGCGTTTTGTTTTTCGGAGCCAAAGAACTTGTGGGTTTGCTTGATGAGCTGCCCACCGAGGTCGCTGTTGCGTTCAAGCATCAAAACCTCTACACCGGCTTCGGCGGCTTCAATCGCCGCACACATTCCGGCAGGACCACCACCGATGACGAGGAGCTCGGTTTTTACCAATTCACGCTCGTTACTGAGCTTGGCTTCAATGTGAACGTCCACCTCAGGCTTCACATTGCCCACTTGACGTTCAACGGTAATCCCTTCACGAAGTGGTTCTACACAAACTCTCACATTTGGAATCCCATTCACCTTCATGAGGCAAGAGGAGCAGTTACCAATTGCACAGAAAAGCCCTCTGTGGCGATGCTTCTTTTCGGATTCGTGCAAGGAGCGCACACCCGCTGCATGCAAAGCCGCTGCAATGGTTTCGCCTTCATACCCTTTGAGTTCTTGCCCTTCGTATGTAAAAGTGACTTCACGTCCCTTTTTAAATTCTAAGATTGGATGTTGTTCAATTCTGGCCATCTTTAACGCCTCCAAAATCTTCTTTATTTCTCAAATCTGCTGTACAGATACGGTGCAATTTCATCGGTAATTTTACCACCAATAATATAATCACTCATGATATCCCCCATTGCAGGGCCATAACCAATCCCGCCGCCTTCGTGACCGGTTGCCATAATCATGCCTTCCAAACCGTTCACCGGCCCCAAAATTGGTCCGCCATCACAATAAGGACGAAGTCCGGCATAGGTGCGGATAATATTAAGGTTTTTCAGGAATGGCACATAATGGGTGGCATAGTTACAAATGGCACGCAGGATTTCGTAAGATGTGCTCTTGTCATAACCGCTCCATTCGCGATTACTGCCAAACAAGATGTTGCCGTCATGGGTTTGTTCAAGGAAGAGATTCACACCCATCTTCATACTTGGATCATCAGAGGTTTCTGCCAATTCCGGATGATATTTCAGTGCCACGTAACGGCAGCACAACAAAATATGATTTACCACCGGCGCCACCTGTTCACAGACAACAATGTTCCCACGGCGTGGTGTCACCGGCACCTCCATGCCTGCCATCTTCCCGATTTCCGGAGAGAAAACCCCCGCAGCATTAACGACCATCTCGCTGTAAATGATGCCCTTAGTGGTAACAACGCCCTTCACTTTGCCGTTTTCCACCAATACGTCTGTGACTGCCGTGTTGGTCATCACGGTAGCTCCCAAACGTTCGGCTGCCAAGGCATAGCCTAGAGTGACATCCATCGGACTCACCAACGCATCGTCTAAGCAATAGGACACCGCACAAATGTCCTTCGACAGGCAAGGTTCAATCTTGCGAGCATCATCACCGCTGATTAAGGAAACGTTAATCCCAGCGCCGACTTGTTGCTTGATGGTTTCTTCAAAAGTTCCGATGAGGGATGGGTCATCAATCATCACCATACTCCCCATCTTGTTGTAATGGACCTCGCGCCCCAACTCTTGACTTAGGGTTTCATACAAGCGGTTGCTCTTTTGCTGAATCTGTTGCATGATTCCCGGCGCCTTGGTGTGAATCATCACCCCACTGTCGCAAGCGCTGGAGGATTCTTCACCAATACCGCGGCGTTCCACGAGCACGACATTTTTTACGCCTTTCTTTGCCAAATAATAGGTAATCGCGGTCCCAATAATCCCGCCACCTACCACTACTACATTTGCGGTCTGACTCATAGCCGTTCAACCTTCCTTCTATTTCTAAACCGATTTCCCCTTAGCAGGTTGCTAAGGCTTCGTCTTTAAGTTCTACGTCCAATGTAATTTCCACAGAGGCATCGCCAAAGAGGGAATTGATCCCTACCGCAAAGCGAGCATGTCTGCCGGCATCACCAAAAATCTCTACTAACAAATCGGAAGCACCGTTAAGCACCTTCGATTGATTGTGGAAATCATCTTCCGATACAATATAGCCGCTTACTTTGAGCACCTTCGCAATATTGTCAAGACCTCCACAGAGTTCATTGAGTGCTGCCAAGGCATTTAAGGTTGCCAATCGCGCACCTTCGTATCCTTCTTCAATACGGTCATCATTGAGCTTGCCGGTCACCGTCCAGGTGCCATTGGCCTTTGGTGTAAAGCCGGAAGAAAACACCATCTTGCCACTGCGAGAAGCAAGCATATAGTTTGCCACAGGCACCACCACCGGCGGTAGCTCAATGCCTTTTTCCTTTAAAACATCTGCAATACTCATTGAATCATTCCTCCTGACGAGTGTTTTCGTTCAAATATTTTTATTCTTCTTTTTTTCTCTTTATAGTTCATTTAATGCGTAATATATATATTTTTCTCGTGTTTTTTGGCGCAAAAAAAGATTAACCCCACAGCATGCCGAAAAGTTAACCTTCTTCTGTCAATGACACCACTGTTTTGCGTATCAGTCTTATATGATATTTTTCAGCATAATCGCCAAATATAGGTTTACACGCACCTCTAATTCGTTTAAATCACAGTCTAATAGCTCGTTAATTTTTTTAATCTTATACACCACGGTATTGCGGTGGATAAAGAGCTTATCCGCCGTATCGTTGATGTTACAATTGCTGGTGAGATACACCGTTAAAAACTCAAGATAATCCGACCCGTTGTTGCGATCGTGTTTTTCCAACACGCCCAACTTGGCATCGTAATATTGCTTCAAGGTGTTTTTGTTATCAATCGCCAAAAGCAACTGATAGGCACCCAGCTCACGATAATGTACAAAAAGATTGCTCCAGCCTTTGCGTTCACTCAGGTCAACAACTTTTCGCGCTTGCACATACGCGTTTGTCAGTTGCTCAATGCCCGAGTGATTGATGCTACATCCCACGTAGAATTGGTACTCCTTCATTCGTAAAAGCATCATCATTTTCAACATAATCTCGCGAATGTCCTCTTCGGAATAATTTGAGAAGACAAACACATAGATATCATCCATCGTAAGTACAAAGGAGCGATCGCCGGCAGTCAAAAGCTGCGCTTCCATCGACTTCACCAGCCACTGGCTTTCAGAGCTGGTGATTAACTCCGGATGCTTCATCTTTACAATAGACACCGCATAAGGCTCATTTTTCTTAAAGCCCGATTGAACAAAGGTCGGCACATAGCCTTCGAGCTTTTGTGGAAAGGAAATGGCATTTTTCATTGCCGAGAAAAGCTGTCGGTTGATTTTTTCCGACTCCAATAGTTGAATACTCAAGAGCTTGGTGATCGCAGACATATTCACCGAATGGGTCAATACCATCAGCGGAAAGCTATGATTATTACATAATTTCTTTACCACCTCGGAAACCTGCTTAACATAAGGCCCCTGGATGAGCACCAAGCCACTGCTCTTGCGTTCAATCAATGCCTCAATAAAGCGTACCAGAGTGTCTTCATCGTCCATGTTTTCACCGGAGCTAAACACCAGCTCATTTTCATTGACGTGGCTCATGGCCAGTGCATTGTCTACAACATGAAACCATTCAATAATGTTTCCGTTGCCATCTTTTCCGGCCACCAAACCAATCTTGTAATCACTCACCGTTTCTATGAAACGTTCAACAGTAATACTCAAAGTACGCTCATCCTCTCTTTAAACATTGTGGCGCCGCCGAAACGGCGCCCCGATTGTTTTATTCGTTTTTCAGATAGCGAATACCCTTGCCGGTAAATGCCCAAATCATCGCAAAGACCACACAGAGGTAACAAGGGATACACCACACGGCGTACGCACCAACAGACACACCAAGCAAATCCATGTAATAAATACCGGATGCGCCCCAAGGCACGAAAGGCAACAGCATGGTTCCAGCATCTTCTAAGGTACGAGAAAGGTTTACACCATGCAGCCCCATATTGGTATACGCTTCTTTCAAGAGGAAGCCTACCATGATAATGGAAATGGACGCAACCCCAGCGGTAAAAATCAAAATGGCACTGGAAACAATAGTGACACCAATCAACTTCCAACGGCAATCGATTTTGTGAGAAATGCTTTCAAGAATAACATCCAAGCAGCCAATCTTTGCCACAATCCCGGCAAAAGCATAGCCACAAATGATGGTGTTTACAATGTTCATCATGGAGCTAATCCCACCACGATTCAAAAGATTCATGATGGTGGCATTACCGGCTGCATCGGCAGCGGAAGCCGCAGTAACCATGTCCACATTAAAACCTGCCACACAGGCATGAACACCACCGGCAAAATCAAAGCCATGGAAATACATCCCCAAGCCAATAGCAACCACAGAAGAAAGAAGCATCAGCGGTACAGTTGGTTGTTTTAGCATGGCGCCTACAATAACAATGACTACCGGTAAGAGTAACAAGAGATTAAAATCATAAATAGCGGATAAATTGTTAGATAAGGCTTCCACATTGGCGGAATTGGCGGCACTGATCGTTAAATTCTTCCCTGCAAAGAACCATACAATCAAGCCTACGCAAGATGCCGGAATGGTGGTCCAGAACATATGACGAATGTGTTGGAACAAATCCACTTCACACACCATCGGTGCCAAGTTGGTGGTATCGGAAAGTGGAGACATCTTATCACCAAATACCCCACCGGAAATGATCGCACCGGCTGCTATCCCCAACGGAATTCCCATTTCACCGGCAACCCCAATCAGTGCCAAACCGGCGGTAGCAACAGACCCCCATGCCGTCCCAGTTGCAGTGGATACAATCGCTGTAATAATAAACGCTGCCACCAAGAACAGTTCCGGACTAATAAGTTTAAGCCCCAAGTAAATCAAATAAGGCACGGTCCCGGAATAAATCCAAGTCCCAATAACAATCCCTACACAAATCAAAATATAAATAACTGGTAAACTTGTCGTCAGATTCTCGGTCACACCTTTTTCCATATCCTGATAGGAATACCCCAAACGTTTCCCAATAACGGCGGCGTAGAAGGCAGCTAGAATCAGCAATGGTTGAATGTCTAACTTCAACAGCCCCTTGCCGACACCGATAATGATGACCATGACGACAAAGCAAGAGATGGCTTCCCATAACATCGGTTTTCGTTTCATAGTTAAAACCTCCAATTGTCTTTTTATAAAGAATAAGAGCACATGGATGAATTGCTTCGCCTCTTGCTGCCTTTCGGCATGGGCCCTTTCAAGACGCGTAGGGTTTTGAGTCAGCACGACCTTTCTTAAATCGCCTTTCCATCACCTTGTTAAATCCTTTATAAACCCTTATTGTTAACCTCCACACTTTCACACAACAGCGCGTTATTTCAATACTTCATCAAACGCTTCTAATTGTTACTTATCTTACCCTTCTATAAAAATATCCACAATATGCACATTAACCAAAATATTTTGTCATTTTGACAGTCACTGATTAAGCATATCATCTATTAGTATCCTCTGTTTTTTGTAGGATTATTACTAAATTCTTCTTACCGCCTAAATAATGCCATCTAGCAAAACACTGTCAATGCCGCCTTTTTCCGATATTTCCACGCCTTATTTCCAGTATAAAATGCATCTACCCATATTCATTGGCTAAACGCACAAAAAAACGACGATGCCTTAAAAAACATCGTCGTTTTGGTTATTTATACAATTACTTGCACACTTTATCGTAAGCAGCTTTGAATTTTGCTGCCATGCCATAGATCTTGGCATCGTCTACTGCGCAGATGGCAATGCGGAGACCAGCGCCGAGTGGTACGGCGAAGATGTTGTCTGCGGCGAGGAGATCAAAGATTTGTACTGCTTCTTCGTGGGTTGGAGTTGGAACATAGATGAAGAAGCCGGAGTGGTATGGGCAAACGGTAAGGCCCGCTTCCTTGGCTTCGCTCATGAAGATGTCTGCACGCTTCGCAAGGCTTGCGGCAAATTCTTCTTGTTCCTTGCGGAAAGCAGCACGGCGTTCAGGATCGTTGTTCAAGAGGGCAACAGCTTCCATCGCCGGACGGCTACAGTTGGACCAAGTCGCACGGCAGGATGCACCGTTTGCCTTGGCAAATTCATCACGCACTGCTTCGCTTTGAGCGATGCAGAAAAGAAGCCCTAAGCGGTAACCGTAAAGGGTGTAACCCTTAGAGGTACTTGCGCATACGAGCACGAGGAAGTTTTCAGGAAGACCGGTGAAGAGGTCAAAGAAATCACGTGCGTCCGGACCTGCATAGTCAAGGTATGCAGTATCTACCAAGAGAACCACATTATTTTTGCCGTTGCTTGCAACGGTAGAGAGGTAAGCAATGAGGTCCTTCCATTCATCGGTGGTCATAGAGAAACCGGTTGGATTATGCGCTGGGGTGTTCAACAAGAGCATAAGGTTTTGTTGCTTTGCACAAACCGCTTCACAACCAGCTTTGCACGCTTCCATATCAAAGGCGCCTTCAGCGGTGAAGGTGTTGAAGGTTTCGATGTCGCGGCCAATTTCGGTCAAAAGGCTGCGATAGTTGCCCCAGAAATAGCTGGTGGTCAAGCATACTTCTCCTTCGTTCAAATAGTTATAGAAGCTGTTGTGGAGCGCGCCGGTACCACCAGGGGTTGCCACCCCTGCCATATAGGTGTTAGCCGGACGATGTTCGTGAAGGACGCTGTCCATCATTGCATCGATAAAGCTAGGTTCCCCGTTAATAGCTGCATAGTTGGCTGCTTCTTGAAACGGAATGGCACGAATCGCATCCTCAACGGTTTTCATTGTTTTCAATGTGCCATCTGCATTCAAGAATGCACCAATGGTGGCATTTACAATGTTTTCCTTACCTACTTCCTGAGCGCGTGCTTTTGCCTGCGCAGAGTAAGCGAAAATAACGTCTGGACCGCCCTTCCCTTGGGCGTGGGTTGCTAATAATGACATGTGCCATTCCTCCTATTATTTTAAGTAGATTAAAGTATAGATTATAATACCCCATAAATCAATCCCCCCACCGCCTTACTGGGGAATTTTTATAATTATATGTAGTAAAAGCCCTTCAATTTGACAAAGAACGTCCTAGAATTTATACTTTATATAAGATTAGAATAGGTAAAATTACGCTCATAGAGCGATTAAAGGAGAAGACCAATGACTCAAAAACGCATTCTTACCGGCGACCGTCCAACCGGTCGTCTTCATATTGGCCACTATGTGGGCAGCTTAGCCAGCCGTGTAAAATTACAACACGACTACGAAACCTTCATTGAAATTGCTGACATCCAAGCCCTCACCACCCACTTTGAGCGTCCTGAGCTCATTAGCGACAGCATTATGCAAGTAGCAATGGACAATCTTTCCGTAGGCTTGGACCCTGAAAAGACCACGCTTTTCTTGCAATCTCAAATCCCATCTATTGCTGAACTCACCATTTTTTATTCCATGTTCGTCAGCATGAACGTACTTCGTCACAACCCTACCGTTAAAACCGAAGCGGCTAACTACGGCTATGACGACATGACCTACGGCTTCATTGGCTATCCTGTCAGCCAAACCGCAGACATTACCTTCTGCAATGCAGACCTCGTGCCTGTTGGTGAAGACCAAAAGCCTCACTTAGAATTGGCACGCAAGCTCGTGCGTCGTTTCAACGACCTCTACTGCCCAGATGCCCCACTCCTCAAGGAACCGGAAATCATGCTTTCCGAACACCCTCGTTTGATGGGCCTTGACGGTAACGCTAAGATGGGCAAGAGCTTGGGCAATGCCATCTACCTTTCCGATACCGCTGAAACCGTCAAGCAAAAGGTGAGCAAGGCAGTCACTGACCCTAGCCGTATCCGCGCCACCGACCCTGGCCATCCAGACATCTGCGTGGTGGCAAAATATCACAGTGTCTTTACCCCTGCGGAACACGAAGACATTTGCGAACGCTGCAAAGCAGGCACCATCGGCTGTGTGGCTTGCAAAAAGCAACTCACCCAAAGCCTCAACGATCTTCTCGACCCATTCCGTGAACGTCGTGCTTACTACGAATCCCACCTCGATGAAGTTCGTGACATCATCCGTGCCGGTAACGACCGCGCCAATGCCATTGGCAACGAAAACATCGCCAAGATTAAGGAAGCCATGCATTTGAACCTCGGTGGTGTCAAGGCATGAGCGGACGTTTCATCGTCCTAGAAGGCATCGACGGCAGTGGCAAAGGCACCCAGCTTGAGATGTTAAAGGCACGCCTCGAACAGGCAGGTCACAGCGTCTGGGTAACTCGAGAGCCCTCTGAAAGCAAAATCGGCAAGCTCATCCGCGAAGGCTTGGGCGATGCCACTAAGATGGACGAAGCGACCATCGCGCTTTTATTTGCGGCAGACCGTTTACACCACATTCATGAAATCAAGGCGCATCTCGAAAAGGACGACATTGTGCTTTGTGATCGTTATGTACTTTCAAGCCTTGCCTATAACAGCCAAACCCTTACCCTAGAGTGGATTTTGTCCATCAATAAGCATGCGGACAGCCGTCTGCATCCGGATTTGACCTTACTCTTTGACCTCAGCGCCCAAGATGCCATGCACCGCATCGATGTGCGCGGCGACAACAAAGAGCGCTATGAAAGTCAAAAACAGCTCTTGCAGGTGCGCGATATGTACTTGATGCTTGCGGAAGTCCGACACGATGACAAGGTCACCGTAATTGACGCCGCTCAAGCACCGAATATGGTACATGAAGCCGCTTGGCAAGCCATCGAAACTATTCTTTAAATCATCCCACACCGTCGGCAACCACCGACGGTGTTTTTTTACAAAGGAGTGTAACTATGACCCCCACCTTCCGCACTGCCATCCGTGAAGATGTGCCACTGATTTACCAAATGATTTGCGACCTCGCCCTCTACGAAAATCTTTTGAACGAGGTTGTTTGTGATGAAGCCACCTTAGAAGATTGGCTCTTTGAACGCCACCGTGCTGAAGTCATTTTTGCCATGGTGGAGGACAAGGAAGTCGGCTTTGCCCTCTTCTTCCACAATTTTTCGACCTTTCTCGGACGTAGCGGGCTCTATTTAGAGGACCTTTACGTCATGCCCGACTATCGCCACCAAGGCATCGGCACTGCCATGTTCAAAGAGCTTGCCCGTATCGCCCTCGCTCGCGAATGCGGTCGCATGGAATGGTGGTGCTTGGACTGGAACCAGGCAAGCATTAACTTCTACAAAGGCCTCGGTGCCGAAGCCATGGAAGACTGGACGATGTATCGATTAAGTGGCGATACCCTCCATCGCCTCGCTGAATAAAAAAAGACTGTGCCGAAAACTGGCACAGTCTTTTTTTATGCGGTTTGCTGTTTCTTTTTCTTATAGCGATGAATCAACTCATAAAGGAAATACACCGCGAGATTGATCACATTACCAATGACCAAAAGCATCGCCGCCGCATGCATATTGCCACTGTTGATGGCCTGACCGGTAAAGGCCGCCATCACGATCGGCGCGATACGGGTCATGCAGGTGATGAGAATCCAACGTTTCAAAGGCAGTGGGGTCAAGCCCACCGCATAGGCCAAGAAATCCTTTGGCGTCCCCGGAATGAGAAATGCAATGATAACCACACGTTCAATAGTATCTCGATTGTAACCGCTCAAGTCCATTTTGGAGCGGGTGCGCTCACTAAAGAAAAGCTCGATGATTTTGTAACCAAAGATGCGGGTAAGCATAAAGGTAGTGATGGAGCCAACCAAGGTCCCCACCAACCCCAAAAAGGCGCCCATCCATGGCCCAAAGGCCAGCCCGGCGGCAATTTGAAAGGGTTCCCCCGGCAAAATAGCAATGACCACCTGTAAAAATACAATCCCTACAAAGAACAGGTAGCTCCACTTGCCGTAGGATAAAATCCAGTCGCGGGCAGCGTTCGGTTCGGTAATGACTTCATAGAAAGGCATCCCCACTTTGATGACCAGAATCGCTACAATCACGCACATGATGAGCAAAAGCCCCAGCATAAAGAGCACGATTGGCATGTACTTATCCATTTTGCGTCGGCGCAATGCCTTTTTCGTCGGGTCCTTTTGCAGACGCAATTTTTTCTTTAGTTTACTCCACCAAAGCATGGGCACACCTCCTTCTTGCCTTTGCTTCAATTATACGCCCTTGTTGCCCTGCTGCCAATGGCACAAAAATAGGGATTGTTCAACAATTGAACAATCCCTTTATGATCTTACTCTTGTGCAGCTTCAGTCGCCTCGCCTGTCCCTTCGGCATCTTCAGGGAAAAGACGGTCGCACAAGGCTGCAAACTGCGCTTCATCCTTGCCAGCTTTCTTGATGTCGGTACCGAGCATTTCGTTGGCGTAGTCTACGCCAATGGTTCCCTCTACCAAGCCGTTGTCACCGGAGTAGGTCCAGTTAACCTGTTCACAGTCTCCAATTAAAGCCATCAACAGCACACCGTTATAGGTCATGCGTTGTTCTAGCGTGCTTTGGTCCACGTCACTGTGTAAATACATAAAGCGTACTTCCAAAGTAAATGGATGGTCATCATCAATCACATTCAAAGTATACTTGCCAATGGAGTTGATGCCCAAGCGACGCACCAAATCATTATTGGCACTGGTGTTTTCAATATACGGATTTTTTGCCGCATAGAGGTTTCCGGCAAAGGTATCGGCACGTTCTACCTTATCGTGACCGCCACCGCAGCCTACCAACCCAAACAGCATCATCCCCATCATCAATACAGCCACTAGTTTCGCTTTCATTGAAAACACCTCATTCATGGTTTTATACACAAAAATTTTTGTCGTTCCTTCTATTATAAGCCACAAGCGAGCCGTAGACAATAAATAAATGACTATTTTGTTACAATCAGATAAATCACGATGGCAACAGTCGGTAAAAGTAACAAATAGCTTACCGGCACGGTTTTTTTGTATCGCGCCATCCGTTCCGCTTCCGGAAGCTTTTTATTGGCAAGCTGTGCCATGCCGTAGAGCTTAATTCCAAGCCCCACCGCAAGCAAGATTACCGCAATGACAAAAAGTACATCCTTCATCCTACATTCCTCCACTCATTGTGATTGCATGACGCAACAGCATTAAAAGCAATACCATCCATTGGGCACCAAAAAACATCTGCCAAAAGCCTACTTTTCGCCACTTGGTGTCGTCAAGGGCATCGTCGAGGTGGGTCATCAGCGTCCTCTCTTGCCGATCGCTTAACGGCGTCAAGCCAATCCAGCCATCATACCGAAACACCACTGTTGCCGGTGCAAGCCCCTCTAATTGCAAGGTTTCTTTGATTGCCTGAGCCACCGCGTCATAGGTATCCATATCATGGTAAAAGCCGCCCCCACGAAAAACAAACCAACGTCTGTGTCCAAAGGATTGGTAGATTAGCACCAAGCCGACAAAGACAAAGCCAAGCAGCCATGTGATATAAACGCCCAAGCGCCAGCCACCCAACCAGAGCCACTGAAAAATACCAACCTCGCACATTAAAAACGCCATCGGAAGCGCCAATGGAACAATGACCGGACGGCAACGCATCAATGGCATCGCCAGTCCGGTCAACAAAAGCCCAAAGCCTACAGGCCAAAGCACCTCGTAAGTCATAGGGTTATTCCATATAGTCAAAGGTCATTGGACCCACAATGACGGTATCGCCATCTTGAATCCCTGCCTTGCGAAGCGCTTTTTCAACGCCCATGTTGTCAATAATTTTCATGAAACGTTCCACTGCTTCATCACGTTCAAACTGGGTACGGTTGCAAAGGCCTTCGATTTCAGGCCCCACCACTTCGTAAACGTCTTCGGCAATGTGTTCAATCCAGAATGGCTTCACATGTTCCTTTGGCACTTCTTCAAGAATTTCCTCAAAGTCTTCTTCGTTGTATTCCATTGGCCCAATTTCATCCAAAATATCTGCCAAGTGATATACCAACGCGTCTAAATTATTGTCAGTGGCTGCACTCATAGGGAAAATCTTAACCTCCGGATAAGCTTCTTGCACACGCGCCACAGCGGCATCGCGTTCTTCCTCCGGAAGAATGTCGATTTTATTGGCCACAATCACCATTGGTTTTTCATTCAGATGTGGCGCATAACGTTCTAATTCACCGCGAATCACTTCAAGGTCTTCGAGGGGATCGCGTGCTTCGCTGCCGGAAATGTCCACCACGTGTACCAAAACACGGGTACGCTCTACGTGACGCAAGAAACGGTGCCCCAAACCTGCGCCTTCCGCAGCCCCTTCAACGAGCCCCGGAACGTCTGCCACCACAAAGCTACGACCCGCATCCACACGCACCATGCCAAGGTTTGGTTCAATGGTGGTAAAGTGGTAGTTTGCGATTTTTGGCTTCGCAGCACTGATACGGCTAATAATGGTGGATTTCCCAACATTCGGGAAGCCAACCAAGCCCACATCCGCTAAGAGCTTGAGCTCCAAGGTAATCCAGCGTTCTTCCCCTTGCTCGCCGTTTTCCGCATACGCAGGCGCACGGTGGGTAGAGCTCACAAAACGCGCATTCCCACGCCCTCCGCGGCCACCCTTGGCAACCACGATTTCCTGGCCGTGGGCACGCAAATCACCCATGAGCTTACCGGAATCGGCTTCACGCACCACGGTGCCTACCGGCACGCGCAAGATAATATCATCGGCGCCACGACCGTGCTGCTTAGCACCGGAGCCGTGGTCCCCACGCTTGCCCTTATAGTGGGTCTGATAACGGAAGTCGATGAGGGTACGCAAGCCTTCGTCGGCACGTAAGATAATAGAACCACCCTTGCCACCGTCACCGCCGGCAGGGCCGCCCTTTGGCACATACTTTTCACGGCGAAAAGCAACCACGCCATTGCCACCGTCACCGGCTTTGACGTTTACTTTTGCATAATCATAAAACATTGGCTTCCTCCTTTTCGTCAGTCACATCGTCTGCATCCAAAAGCCCTGCAATACGCATCAAATGTTTGGCATTGGTGGTCATGCAACGGCCTGGACGAATTTTATAATCAAAGGCAATGGTATCGCCTTCATAATGTTCTTCAAAGTGATAATTTTTACCGTGGATGTCATCGCTATCTGCAAGGGCACAAAGCTCGAAATCATGGGTGGTCACGACCGTCATCATCCATGGATGGGTGAGTTTGCGAATGGCCGCTTGTGCACCGATAATACGGTCGGCAGAGTTGGTGCCCTTAAAGATTTCATCCACCAATACAAGCATTGGCACCTCTTTTTCGGCAAATTGCACCATGCCTTTAATACGCAAAATTTCACCATAGAAGGAACTAATCCCTTCACTCACATCATCACGTACACGCATAGAGGTGAAGATGCGCATCGGCGTAATGCGAAATGCCTTCGCACACACCGTCCCACCCGCATAGGCTAGCACCGCATTCAAAGCGATGGTGCGCATGAAGGTGGATTTCCCACTCATGTTACTACCGGTGATAATGACCGTATCCGCCCCTTGGCGATAATCGTTACCGATGACGGTGCGAGGATCCAACAAAGGATGCTTACCGTCTGCCATTTCAATAAACGGTGATGACTGGTCGGCAATCTCCGGCACAGTGGTTTCATCGGGACGCACACGAGAAATCGTCCCTAAGGAATACAAGGCTTCCACTTCACCAAGCCAGTCCATCCAAGTTTCAAAGGATTTGCCGTAGCGCTTGCGCCAACGGTCAAGGGCAAGGCAACAATTGAAATCCCACGCCAAAAAGCCCACCAACGGCCAGTAAAACAAGAAATTCTCGCGTAAATGCCACGCATTGACAATGCGATTCAAAGCGCGAATTCCGTCACCGGCATTTGCAAGCTGACGCTGCATTTCAACAAGATAGTCACTCTTAAAATCCGGCTTCAGCAGCACATTGATACGTTCTTCCACACGGTCGAGTTTTTTCGCCAAGACCATGACACTATCTTTTTCAACCTGAATACTTCCGGAAAGCATTAGCGCTGCAAACAGCTGCAACACAAAGGCATAAGCCACTGTCATCCAAGAACCGATGCCCTGCAGCGCACCAAGGGCAGAAAAAAGCGTCAACAACGGCAAGCCGTAAGCCAGCAGTTTCAGCTGACCGATGGCACGATTGCCCTTGCCTGTCGCATAAGCACGCAAACGGGCCTCTGCGGCGCGTTCATCTTCTTCCAATCGGCGGTTCTTTTGAAAGCCCAAGGCTTCAAAATCGATGGCCAAATCGTCATCCTTTAAAAGCTCCAATACGGAGGCTTGACGTGCTTCAATCAACTTTAAATTAGGCCTTGTCAGCAAGCGCATGAGGGCATCGCGTCCACTGATGGTATGGGCTACGGAAAGGTATTGATAAAGTGAATCCGGTCCGAAAAGGTCCAAATCACTGCTTATGTAATCCTCTTTTTTCACATAGCTTGCGCCATCATCGGCAAAATTGTGCCACTCGCCCTTAGTACGGGCATCATAACGCTCCAACACCAGCAAACGATTCTGCACCAATTCAATCAAGTGCTGTTGCCGATTAAAGCGATAGACATAATAGCAAAACAACGCCAAAGCGCCACCTGCAAGGACAAAGCCCAGCGGAAAATCGTTTTTAAAGCCAAAGACCATCCCCACAAGTACCAAAAATGCGCTCACCAGACGCAAGTTACTCCACATCATTAAACGCTTTTTTTCGTTTTTGAGACGCGCTTCATTTTCAGCCAACTTGCTATGAATCTCATTTTGCTTCATGAGTCTCTCTTCCTTAAAATATAACAAAAAAGGGATGACCTAGCGGTCATCCCCCTATTAATCTTACTCAGCAGCATAAACGCTGACTTGGGTCTTGTTTTTACCCTTGTGTTCGTAACGAACAACACCGTCGATCATTGCGAACAAGGTATCGTCGCCGCCCTTGCCAACATTTGCACCTGGATGGATCTTGGTGCCTCTTTGACGATAAAGAATGTTGCCAGCCTTAACGCTTTGGCCGTCACCCTTCTTAGCACCGAGACGCTTGGAGTGGGAATCACGACCGTTCTTGGTACTACCTACCCCTTTTTTAGATGCGAATAATTGTAAATCTAATGTGAACATCTGTCCACCTCCTCAAACAAGAACACTGTTTGCTTTGATAAATTTCGGATATGTCTGTGTCAACGAATTGACACCGACTTCTAAGGTCTTTAGCACCGCTTGTGCAACGAGTGCCTCGGTGGCATCGTCAATCGGCGCTAAATCAAGCTTAAAATAACCTTCGTTCATTTCAGCTTCATAGTGAACGCCTTGCACATCCAAACTGTTTTCAGTCACAATTGCAAGGGTTGAAGCCGCTGCACAAACCAAATCCTGACCGTATGGTGCAGAATCCGCATGACCGCTCATTTCATAGCCGGTCAATTGATTGTTTGTGTCATATTTCAGCGTAACACGAATCATTAGCCAATGATTTGTTCAACAGTTACGCGGGTGTAAGGCTGACGATGGCCTTTTTTACGACGGTAGTTCTTTTTAGGCTTATACTTGAAAACGGTAATCTTAGGACCTTTGCCGTTTTCTACGACCTTGAGGTTAACCTTTGCGCCTTCAACATAAGGCTTGCCGGTAACAACTTGACCGTCCTTGTTGAGCATCAATACAGCGTCGATTTCAACGGTTTCGCCAGCTTCAGCGTGGAGAAGTTCCACGTCGAGAGTCAACCCTTCTTCAACCTTGTATTGCTTACCACCAGTTTCGATAATAGCGTACATTATTTAAATACACCTCCCTGAGAATACTCGCTGCAAACCAGGTGACAACTGAATGTCTTCTTAAAACCCGAAGCATGCGGTTTCGATCTGGGAAAAATACCCACATCCGAATATTTATTATACAGATGCAAGAACCTCCCGTCAAGGCTAAGTTTGCCTGAACGGGAGGTTTTTTCAGCATTTTTTATAACATTTTCGCAATCAAGTTCACACGTTCGTCAGCGCTCACACTGAATGGCACTTGACCGGCTTCTTGGTCCTTGAGTACGTCCAAAATCACTTCGCACAAATCGTATTTGGTTTCTACACGGTCCACACGATTGTTGTATTTTTCGCTGTATTTTGCCATACGTTCCGCTTCGGCTTGGCTGAGCTTTTCATCTCTAAACATACTAAAGAGCTTACCATTGACATATTTTTCAATGTCGAGGCCTTCTACTTCGTCGAGGTCTACCACAACCACCGGAAGGGCAGGGCGTTCGTCGGTCACCTTGTGGCTGCGGGTATACGCCACTTCCTTAGCGCTTTGTGCGGAAGTCATAGACTCTTCACTCATGTAAAAAAGCATCCCTTTGCAATTAAGGTCAGCAATAGCGCCAAAAATGGTGCTATTGTAGCCGTCGCCGGTCATGTTGCTGTCCACGTCAATCCAAAGGTTTTTGCCGGCATTTTGAAGTGCAATCACATCGTTATAAACAGCTTCACCGTTACGGGTGGAGTAGCTTACATAGATATATGGTTCGTTGCGGTCACATGCTTTGATTTGAGCCGCCAATGCTTGAATAGTTTCTTTGTTTGCCACTGTTTAATCATCCTCTCGTTCGTATTTCGAACAGTTATAGTCGTGATTATAGCACATAAACGCTACTAAAAAAAGTATCCTACTTTATCTTGATAACTTCTTCATATCCTTCCTTCTAGTTTCCCCCTTTCACCGAAAGGCACGCCATCACCGTCTGCAGCCATCGCATCGCCAACAAAAAAGCCGCCCTAGGGCGGCTGTCACAAATGACGCTATTATTTTTGAAGATCTTCTGTGGCTTTTGCTTCCATCGTCAAAAACTTCTCACTGGAGCGGTCCATGGCGGTCATGATGGCACCTTTAAAGCCACTCGCTTCTAAAGCAGCCACACCGGCAATGGTGGTGCCTCCGGCAGAGCACACCGCATCACGCAACACCGCCGGATGGTCGCCGGTTTCAAGAACCATAGCCGCCGCACCAAGAACGGATTGGGCAGCGAAGGTATAGGCGTCCTTCGCCGGGATGCCGAGCTTAATGGCCCCTTCTGCCATCCCTTCGATGACCATATAAACAAAGGCCGGAGAAGAACCACTTACAGAACCAACGGCGTGCATGGCATCTTCACGTACCACTGCCACCTTGCCAAAGCTTTCAAAGAAGCTCTGCACAAGGGCGCGTTCCTCTGCAGTCATATTATCGGAGAAGCAAAGTCCCGCCATTCCTTCACCAATTTGTGCCGGCGTGTTTGGCATGGCACGCGCTATGCGCACCCCTTCATTCTGTACCAACGCTGCAATAGAGGCAATGCTATACGCCGGTGCAATCGCAAGAACGATTTGCCCTTCACTCAGAACGTCACGAATATCCGCGAGAACGTCCCCATAAATATTAGGCTTTACAGCAAGCACGATAATCTCGGCATTTGCCGCTAAATCACGATTGCTTTCAGCCACTGCCACACCGTATTGCGCCGCCAAAGCATCCATCGTTTCCTTGCGATGAGTGTGCACCACCACCTTGTCCGCGCTGGTCCATGCCTTATTCAAAGCGCCTGCCATCATGGCACGGCCCATATTGCCGCAACCGATAAATCCAAGTTGATATTTTTTCATGCCCATTCCTTCTTTCCTTTACTTGCGCCCCAACGGAATCTGTCGACGCACATCCCCTACTGTGTCTAACGCCACACGAACAACCTTTGTCACGGCTTCCGTGCCTAAATCTTCCTCTACCACGCCCCATGGATTCACCACAATCGTGTGCCCCCATGATACATAGCTGCTCTCGGTATTACGCGCCGGCGCCACACCTATGGCCACACATTGTCCGTCTACGGCACGGGCACGAAACAAAAGCTCCCAATGACGCGGGCCGGTGGTCATATTGAAAGCCGCCGGATACACAAGCATGCGCGCACCACTGTCGATCATGGCATCCGCTTGCTTGGTAAAACGAATATCAAAGCAAATGCCAAGGCCAATCTTACCCCAAGGAGAATCAAAGACCGTGGCACCGTCCCCGGCGGAAAGCACATCACTTTCCTTAAAATATTGCCCACCTTCGATATCAATATCAAACAAATGGGCTTTGCGATGCTTCGCTACACACTCGCCCTTGTCATTATAGACATAGCTTGTATTGTAGTAGCGCCCATCTTCACACTCACAAACAGAGCCACCAATGAGCCAGACTCCATAGTCTCGGGCAGCATTTTGCATCATCCTTTGTGCTTCTCCGCCGGCTTCTTCGGCATAGTCCGGAAAACGCGCCGTCACATAGGGCACGCAAAACATTTCCGGTAAAATCACAAGCTCCGCGCCCAAATCCGCAGCTCGCTTAATTTCAGCATGAGCACGCTCAAGGTTGGCCGCCTTGTCATCACTCACCGGCATCTGTACCAAGCCAATTTGACACTCCATGTGTTTCATCCTTTCGTGTTCCTTCTAAAAAACCTCGTTTGCCAAGGAGCAAACGAGGTTTAAATCAGTTGTCTTCCATAATAATCGGCAAAATCATCGGACGGCGACGGGTACGTTCATAAAGGAACTTCCCAGTCACGTCACGCAAACTTTGCTTAATGGCGGTCCAATCGGTCACGCCATCTGCCATACATTGATCCAGTGCCTTTTCAACACGGGCTTTGGCCTCGGTCATGAGTTCATCGGCTTCACGCACATAGACAAAGCCACGGCTCACCAAATCCGGTCCTGCCACAACACGCTTGTTCTTGCGGTCGATGGTGACCACAACAATAAAAATCCCATCCTGAGAAAGCTGCTTGCGGTCGCGCAAGACAATGTTGCCGACATCGCCAATACCCAAGCCGTCGATCAGAACGCGGCCTGATGGCACCTTGCCAGCCACACTCACACGACTGCGAGTGGCCATAACCACACTGCCGTTTTCGGTAACAACAATGTTTTCGGATGGAATCCCCACTTCTTTTGCCAGCTTTGCATGGCTAAGAAGCATGCGATATTCCCCGTGTACAGGCATAAAGTACTTTGGTTTCACGAGATTGAGCATCATCTTGAGCTCTTCGCGGGCGGCGTGCCCGGATACGTGCACACGTTGGTCGGTGTTATCGATGACGTTCGCACCGAGCTTGAAGAGCATGTCAATGACCTTACTAATGAGCTTTTCGTTGCCCGGAATTGGGCTTGCAGAGAAAATAACCGTATCGCCGGGACCAATATGAACCTGACGATGTTCGCTCATCGCCATGCGAGAGAGCGCAGCCATTGGTTCGCCTTGGCTACCGGTACAAAGAATAACAATTTGATTGTCCGGATATTGATTCATTTCATCCATTTCGATGATGGTATGCGGTGGCACCTTAAGATAACCGTATTCGCTGGACACGTTGATGGTGTTTAACATGCTGCGTCCGGTGATAACGACTTTACGCTTATTCTCGTAAGCCACATTCAATACCTGCTGCAAACGATGGACGTTGGATGCAAATGTCGCAATAATAATACGTCCTTGAACATGAGGGAAAATAGATTCAAAGGTTGTACCAATATTAGACTCACTCATACTAAAGCCCGGACGCATGGCGTTGGTGGAGTCGCTCATCATGAGCAATACCCCACGGGCACTGATTTCCGCAATGCGTTGGAAATCGGTAGTCACGCCGTCCACCGGCGTTTGGTCGAACTTAAAGTCCCCGGTGTGGAAAATGGTTCCCAACGGGGTATGCACAGCAATCGCGCTCGCATCCGGAATACTGTGACAGGTCTTAATCAGTTCAATCTCTAAATGACCGATTCTAAAAGGTTCGCCGTGCTTTACTACAACCAAACGCTGTTTACCGAGATTGCGTGCTTCCTTGAGCTTTGGTTCGAGCAGCCCAATGGTAAGGCGCGTGCCGTAAACCGGCACATGCAATTCTCTGAGCACATACGGAAGCCCACCAATGTGGTCTTCATGGCCGTGAGTCAAAACAATGCCTTTGACTTTCTCCTTGTTCGTAGTGAGGTAGGTGATATCTGGGATGACGCAGTCAACGCCCAGTAAATCTTCACTTGGAAAAGACATCCCTGCATCGATGACGATGATCTCATCTCTATATTCGATGGCTGTCATATTTTTCCCGATTTCTTCCAGTCCGCCCAATGGGATAATTTTGACGCCATCTTTTGGTTTTTGCTTAGAAATAACAATTTCCTCCTTCTTCATATATTTGCCGATCCAATAGTATACTCAGCTTATTTTATTATAGACAATTTCATCTTTCGATGCAAGTTAGCTTGCATCCGAAGGCGCCCCACTGTCCATACGCATCTCTGTCAGAGCGCGTACTCAGAGAGTTTCTTTATGCTTGGTTACAATTGTGTAAAACGCAAAAATTATCAAAAGTTGTGGATAAACATACGTACAACTTGGATAAAGCCGGCGAATTTACAATCTAAGTGCAACATAAAAAAATGACTCATAGAACTTCTG
>SAMEA3387496__coassemble_1544_pt1 | contig 22339 bp, 20 predicted proteins | sample SAMEA3387496__metabat2_high_PE_007 | metagenome-assembled genome bin SAMEA3387496 (sample SAMEA3387496) | Felis catus | biome: Faeces | place: United Kingdom | collected 2012
ACTATATGAATTAACAAAAAATAAGGAATCTAAATGATACTATACGAGGGAGGATGACATATGAAGCAATCATTCAAAAGAAAAGTGGCTGCGGTATTGATGGCAGCCCTAGTAGGCATCACCGCCGTGCCTGCAATGGCAGCAGAGGATGTTAGCACTAGCACCGCCGGTCAAAGCAGCAGCTTGGAAGCGGCAGAAGCGGGGTATAAGGCCGTATTGCAACGTTATCGCATTGTAAGAGATGCGGACTATTTTGACGGCGATTGGGAAATGTTGGATCGATTAGGGGTCAATAATCTCATAGGTCTGTCTAAACCTGAAAATGTCTACTTTACTTTATGTGACCTAGCCAATGATGGTGTGCCGGAAATTTTTGTAGCGTCAATGGATAGCCCGTCGTTTACCATTAACGATTATGGTTGGCGTGAGGGTGGTTATCGCATCCATGACATTTGGGGCTGTGCCAACGGAACGGTAAGCCGTCCGTTTCCTATTGATTCAATGGGGTACCGCGCCAATTACAGCTTTATGAACAATGGCGTCATGTTCTGCCAAGGTAGCAGCGGTGCAATGAGTAATTACTGGGAATACTATACTTTAGGCACTAATTCTGCAAAGGCGTATTTGAGTAACTTTATTGAATACGATGGCTGGGAAGGCGAGAAATATTATCGCGGCTATGGCAATTTGAACAACAAATGGCGTGTTTCTAAGGCAGAGAAAGACCGTGTTGTTAAAAGCTATAGTTTTGTGAAAAACATCAAATGGTATTCTATTGATGATGCCGCTTCCTTACACCAAGCCATACGTAGCTTCTCCATTCCTGTGATGATTAACGGCAGTGAGCTCGCTTGCGATCAACCGGCGGTTTCGCGTAACGGCCGCACCTTGGTGCCGTTGCGAGCCATCTTTGAAGCCTTGGGTACCAAGGTAGAATGGAACGGTGCTACGCAAACCATTACTGCGGTGAAGGGCAGCACCACCGTGCAAATGCGATTAAATAGCAAGACCATGAGTAAAAACGGCCAAAGCATTGCCCTCGATGTGCCACCGCAAGCCATTGCTGGACGCACCATGGTACCGGTCAGAGCCATCGCCGATGCTTTTGACTACAATGTATATTGGGACAGCGCCAACCGTGTCGTTGAAATTAACAATTAACCGCATCAAAAAAGGACTTGAGCCATGCTCAAGTCCTTTTTTCATTCATCCGTTCACACTTCAGTATATTCGACATCGAAATAGTCGCCGGTGGCGTGGTTGGTGGTGTGGGCAAAGTCTTGCTCGATAAAGGTTTTGTAGGCGCGGTCGGCGATTTGCTTGGTTTTGATACCGTCAAAGCCGCCACTGATGATGCCGCCTACGATTGGCACGGTTTTGCCTAAGTTAATCACACCGCGTTGCCCAAACTTGGTCACCAAGCGAAACCCCACACGCTGATTGATGCGCTGTAAAACTTCGCAAGGAATATGTGCAATCGCATTCATTACCATGCGCTCTCCAAGCTGAATGCCGCTTTGCTTTAGCGCCTGGTCTACCGATAAATCCGCCAAGCACATATAGGCCATGGTACGCACTTGGTCGCTTTTCACATCAAAGCCGCCCATCTTTGCTAGAGTGGTGATGGTTTGCAACTGTATAAACAGTGCGCTGGCAATATTTGCCGGAATCGCGATAGGAAGGGTCAGTACTCCACCCAATCCAGTTAAAAATCCGGTGGTGCTACACTTAGCGATTTGATACTTGATAAAACTCTTTGCCGCCATTTCGATGGAACCCTGCTTGGCTAAATAATTGTGGGCAATCGTATCGACCGGCTGCATCACCATCTCTACGGGCAACTTCCCTTTTTGAGTTGTTCCACGTCCAACGCCTTTTACGGCGGTATCGTATAAGCTGTCTAGTAGCTTCATCATATCCTCTTGGCCAATGTTTTTCTTTTCAACCATCGCAAAGACTCCCTTGATTTTTACTCAATTTTTAAATACCTGTAACAAATAGGTGTTATCATTATTGTATAGAGTATCACTACATTCGTCAATTGAGAACATGTGGTGGTGTCGGAACGCTCAGATTACAAGAGTAGCAAATCATGAAAAGAGGACGGAATATGGAGGTCTATCATTATCGATCGATTGAAGCAGCGTTATTGGAGCTTTCAGAAGGCGCTTTTCGTTTTGCCAAGCAAGAGGAGCTCAATGACCCGATAGAGGGCTATATCAGTGTGTACTGGGCCGGCGATCGTGTGGCATGGGAAGGGCTGTTTCGAAATTATATTTGTAGCCTGTACCGTTGTATGGATTTGTTTTTTAAAGGCACTGCGGCGGATGACCTCTTTCGACAGATGATAGAAACAGATTACCACCGCTACGACAAGCGCAAGCGAGGACCCGTCTATGAACGCATCACGCGTGCCTTTTTGAACGACCCTTCCGTTCAGGAATGTATCGAACTTTTGATGCACGTTTTAGGTGGGGCTACCCAAGGCTGCTCGGGGCGCATCTTATCCCTTTGGTTGACCTTGCTGCAATTTACGGCCTACAACATCTGCGCACAATCCTTTTCCGGCTACATTCAGCTCAAGCCGGTGGAGGAATGGAGCGTCAACAGCTTCCACGAGATTGTAGAAGCCATCGAAACCCTGATGCCTGAAAACGGTGTGCTTCAAGATGCCAGTGAACGCATGTTAGAAACGATTGAAGACTACCTTGAAGCAATCGCTATTGTGCGCTTTGCTGGTGAAAAGCGACGTGCTTTAGATGATCGCCGCCGCCAGCTCTGGCTGGAAATCACCTCTAATTTTGCCTATCACTATGTAGCGCAGCTAGAGGCATTGATGTATCCCGGTGGCATGGTGGTCTGTTTTTCTAAGGAAAAGGACAATTCTGTGATGTGGGCAAACTATGCGGACAAGCACCAAGGCGTGTGCCTGGTCTATGAGCTGCCCTTAGAGGGGGTATCCGGTAGTCTCGAGATGGTATCAACCCATAGTAAGCGCAGCGTCACTGTCAATGCTGCGCCGATTGCGTATCAGGAAGACGCTGTTGCACGAAATTTCTTTGAATCCCTTGGTCACTTTGAGCGTGGGCAAGTGGCTGAGTGGCTAGGCGGCAGAGAGAGCATTGTTTTGGACTGCTACGCGCATTTGGACATGTGGCAAGCACGGTATTGGCGAGATTTTCGAAAAAAATTCTTCACAAAAATGCCCGCCTGGGCCTATGAAAACGAATACCGCCTATTGGTAAGTGACACCTTTTTTGACGGTCAAGAGGAGCAATGCTTCAAATATCCCAAGACCGCCCTCAAAGAAATTATTTTCGGAAAAGCAACCAGCGTGGCAGATAAAGTCCGCATTCTAAAAACTGCTCAATGCGCCGGGTTTTCCTTAGATGATATTACAGTCTCCCGTGCGGTTTACGACGCCCATCAACGGCGTATCTCCATCAAAGAAAATGATATGCTGCGTAAACTCCTCTAGCCTACCTCGCGCCATATAAAAAAGGACAATCTCAAGAAGATTGTCCTTTTTGCTTTTGTTAGAAAAGTTGCTTTTGTGTGGTTGTTTTGATGCCTTGCGAAGAAAAACGACGTTGCAGGATGGAATAATTTAAAAGGATGAGGGTGATGGCATAGCAAAATTCATCCACTTGGTATTGGCTCGGTGGCTTTGGTGTGTCCAATAAATCGCAAATTGTGACAAAGGTATTGTGCACCGCCCGTTGATTTTGCATGTTATAGAGCCCATCTAGCAAATAGCCGTAAATGCGAATCAAGGTATCAATCTTACTGGTATCGGTTTGGAGAAGGGATAAAATTTGTTCCTTTCGCGTCGGCGATAGCCCGGAAATCTCTGAGATATGCGTCGGCAAAATCGTCAAACGTGCCTCCGTATTTGGATGGTGCAACAGTTCAAGCTCGGAGGTACAGAGATGGCTATCGAAAATAATGGTGTAAATTGCTTTGGCATCGCATTGCAGCACCATATTGTTGTAATTGCGCGCCAAAAGGTCGCACAGCACCCGCGAACGAAACCGCATCGTCTCGCCGGAGTTGGGATGCAAGGCACGCTTCAATACCTCTGTGAGTGCAATGCCGTTGCGTTCAATCTTCTCAAAAAACGTCTCCACACGCGCTGCAATCGCACCATCTCCTGCGCGATAAAGCAAATCCTCATCCGTACAACGCAGTGCTGTAATGAGCTTTGCCAAAATCATCGGCTCACACGCCGTATGCGCATGCGCCTCGTACATCGTCAGCGCCTGATAAGACAACCCACTCGCCCGCGCCAGCTTGTCCAACGTCAACTGCATGGCCTTGCGCCGCTGATACAAAAGCGCCCCATTGATCTCCACAAACATCACAATCACCTCCATGTATTGGCTTTATTATACGATATGGGGAGGGGAAAGTGGCAAGGAAATATCCGCACTCTAAAAGGTGCGGATATTTGTAGAATCACTTATTAAATACATATTTTTCCAAGCGGTCGAAGGCTTCGACGATGAGGCTGTGAGGGAGGGCGAGGTTCATGCGGATACAGTTTTCGCCGTGGAAGGCGCGGCCGTCTTGCCAGATGACGCCGACTTCGATGCCGGCGGTTTCGAGGGCATCGATGGTGGTATGGTGGCGTTCGCACCAGTCGCTGCAGTCGATAAAGAGCATATAGGTGCCTTGTGGCTTGGAGACGCTGACGCCGTCAAAGTGGGTACGGATGTAGTCCACGGCATAGTTAACGTTGTCGCTCAACACTTGGCGCAGCTCGTCCACCCAGATGTGCCCTTCTTCGCGATAAGCGCCGATGAGAGCGTGCATGGAGAGAACGTTCATGTTGTTGTAGTGTGGATTTTGGCTTTCGCGGCGCACACGGTCGCGTAGCCATGGGTTGTAGATGATGTGGTAGCTGCCGATAAGGCCTGCAAGATTAAAGGTTTTGCTTGGCGCATAGAGGGCAACGGTGCGCATACGGGCATCGTCGCTTACCATTTGGGTAGGAAGGTGCTGATTATCTTCCAAGGTGAGGTCGGACCAGATTTCGTCGGACACCACGTAGACGTCGTATTTTTTGAAGAGGGCCATGGCTTTTTCGAGTTCCCAGCGTTCCCACACGCGTCCGGTTGGATTGTGTGGGGAGCAGAGGATGGCGGCGTGGATGTGTTGGTTGCGGAGCTTTGCTTCCATGTCCTCATAATCCATGCGCCACACACCGTCGGCATCCTTTTGGAGGAAGCTGAGAACGATGTCATAGCCATTGTCCTCCAAGGAATGGGTAAAGCCCACATAAGTTGGCGCATGCACCAAGACCTTGTCGCCACGGGAGCAGAGGGTACCCAAAGTGCTGATGAGCCCACCCAAGACGCCGTTTTCATAGCCGATGCATTCTTTGGTGAGGTTGCTTACCTTATTGCGACGGGTTTGCCAATCGATGATGGCGTCATAGTAAGCGTCGCTAGGCAAGAAATAGCCGAAAGCCGGATGCTTCACGCGTTCAATGATGGCTTCCTGCACCGTTGGCACAGTGGCAAAGTTCATATCCGCCACCCACATCGGAATCACAGAAAAGCCCTCGCGCACCTTGGCACCGCGTACGCCAAGCATACCGGAATTCATGCCTGCTTCAACCTCAAAGGCCAAGGCGTCCTTGCCCTTGCAGTCCATCACGGTGGTAAAATCGTATGTCATAAGAAGTATCTCCTTTCAATTGTAACGGTCGATTCTTGTCTGCGTTTATAGTAACACAGAGTGATATGTGCTTCAAAAGGGTCGTGATTCTACACGCACAAAAAAAGAGCAGCTCGTGTGAGCTGCTCTTTTAAATTTTGGGTGTATATTGGGTGTATTAGCGCCAATTTTGGCGTCAAATCCGCCCAAGTGATTTAATTAGTACAACTTTGCACCGGCTGGGATGTGGTCGTCTACCATCAACAAATGGAGAGATTCCTTACCGTCTTTTTGGTTCACAGCACTGATGACCATACCGCAGGAGTCGATGCCCATCATTGCGCGTGGTGGCAAGTTGGTGATGGCAATCAAGGTTTTGCCGATGAGTTCTTCCGGTTCGTAGTATTCGTGAATGCCGCTGAGGATGGTTCTATCAACGCCGGAGCCATCATCGAGGGTGAATTGAAGGAGCTTTTTGCTCTTTGGCACTGCCTTGCAATCCAATACTTTTACGGCACGGAAGTCGCTCTTGGAGAAGGTTTCGAAGTCTACCATGTCTTTGAAGAGAGGTTCTACTTCAACACCGGTGAAATCGATTTCTTCTACAATTGCATCATTCTTTTCTTCCTTTTTAGCAGCCTTTTTGGACTTTGGTTCGTCGAGTGGCTTCATAGTAGGGAAGAGGAGAACGTCGCGGATGGATTCTGCGTTGGTAAGGAGCATCACCATACGGTCAATCCCAATCCCGAGGCCGCCGGTTGGTGGCAAGCCGTATTCGAGGGCTTGGATGAAGTCGTTATCCATTGGATGGGCTTCGTCGTCGCCTTGACGTTTTGCTTCTACTTGTTCTTCGAAGCGTTGACGTTGGTCGATTGGGTTGTTCAATTCGGAGAATGCATTGGCGTGTTCACGACCGATGATGAAGAGTTCGAAACGGTCGGTGAGGTCCGGATTGGAGCTCTTGCGACGTGCCAATGGAGAGATTTCTACAGGGTAGTCGGTGATAAAGGTTGGTTGAATCAAGGTGTGTTCAACAGCGAGGTCGAAGAGTTCTTCGAGAACTTTACCGCGTGGCATATTTTCAGGGATTTCTGCGCCGGCCTTGCGTGCAGCTTCACGGAATTCATCGTCGCTCATGTCGCCGAGGTAGTCAATGCCGGTGGCATCTTTAACCGCGTCGGTCATGGAGATGCGGCGCCATGGGCTGTCGAGGTCGATTTCAACGTCGCCGTTCATGAATACGCCGGTGCCGAGGACTTCGTGAGCCACAGTGCGGAAGAGGTCTTCGGTGAGATCCATCATGGTTTCGTAGTCACCGTATGCTTGGTATACTTCCAAGAGGGTAAATTCAGGGTTGTGACGGGTGTCAATCCCTTCGTTACGGAATACACGACCGATTTCGTATACGCGTTCCATGCCACCAACGATGAGACGCTTGAGGTGGAGTTCGAGGGCGATACGCATGTAGAGGTCGATGTCTAATGCATTGTGGTGAGTGATGAATGGACGTGCGGTTGCGCCCCCTGCGATGGTATGAAGCACTGGGGTTTCTACTTCGAGGAAGGCACGTTCATCAAGGTAACGACGCACTGCGGTGATGATTTTGGAGCGCATCACGAAGGTGTTCTTTACGTCCGGATTCATGATCAAGTCAACGTAGCGTTGACGATAGCGAAGTTCGGTATCGGTCAAGCCGTGATATTTTTCAGGAAGTGGACGCATGGACTTGCAGAGGTGTTCGAATTGGCTCACTTTGATACTGAGTTCGCCACGGTCGGTAACGAATACGTGACCGGTGATGCCAACGATGTCGCCGATGTCCGCTTTTTTGAAGAACCAGTGCATGTCTTCGCCAATCACATCTTGGCGGGAGTAGATTTGGATGTTGCCGGAAAGGTCCATCACATTTGCAAAGCCGGCTTTCCCTTGACCACGCTTTGCCATGATGCGACCGGCGATTTTTACTTCTTCGCCGCTTTCAATGAGGGCATCCTTATTTTGGATGATTTCATCGATGTGGTGGGTGATGTCGTAGCGATGACCGAATGGGTCTACACCGCGTTCACGGAGTGCGTCCATCTTTTCGATGCGCACGTTCATAATTTGCTTAAGACCGCCGTCGGCCTTCTTATTGCCGTTAGACATGTATTATTCTGCCTCCTTCGCCTTATCAAGGGATACTCTAATAACTTCATATTCGAGGGTGCCAACAGGTGCATTCACCTTTACGGTTTGACCTTGGCGTTTGCCCAAGAGTGCAGCCCCGAGTGGGGATTCGTTGGAAATTTTGTTTTGCATTGGGTCAGCTTCGCTGGTACCGACGATACGATATTCTTCAACTTCATCAAATTCAATGTCGCGAACGGTGACATAAGAACCGATGTTGATGACGCCGGAAGAGAGCGTTTCGTCTTCAATGACTTTTGCTTTATGAATGGTTGCTTCGAGGGTCTGGATGCGCCCTTCGATGAAGGCCTGTTCATTTTTAGCGTCATCGTATTCAGAGTTTTCGCTAAGGTCACCGAAGTCAATCGCTTGTTTCAGGCGTTCTGCGACTTCTTTACGACGTACAGTTTTTAAGTTGACCAGTTCTTCTTTGAGGTTCTCAAGACCTTCTCGTGTAAGAATTACAGCTTCATCCATGTTGGTTGCCTCCAGTATAAATTTTGCTAAAATAGTTGTTTGCACAATAAATAAATTGGACAATCGCCCAATCTAACTAATTATATTTACTTCTTTATAGAATGTCAAGAGAGGGAATATCCAGTTTAAATGCCGTTTTATGGCGAATATGTGTTTTATTTCATATTGAAATGGGGTATAATATGAAGACAAACTGTTACGAAAGGAGAATTGATTTATGGCACTGCCAGAAGAAAGCAAGAGAAAAAAAGACAAGCCACTCACTCCTAGACAGCAAAGTATTCTTCATTTTATTATTAACGAGGTTGAGACACGCGGTTATCCGCCGGCTGTGCGCGAAATCGGTCGTGAGGTTGGATTAAGTTCTAGCTCTACGGTGCATGCGCATTTGACAACTCTTGAAAAGAGAGGCTATATCCAACGCGATCCAACCAAGCCTCGCGCGATTATGATTTTACGCAATCCGGACGGGACACCATTTAATTTCGGTGTAGAGGTACCGGCGGCGGCTTCCGAGCACGACGAAATTGTTGATTTACCAGTTCTTGGAAATGTGGCTGCGGGTGAACCTATTTTTGCTGATGAAAATGTTGAAGATAAGATTTCCTTCTCCATGCGCTTTGTTCGCAATGAAGGGGCTTTTATGTTGCGAATCCGCGGTGAAAGTATGATTAAAGCCGGTATTATGGATGGCGACTATATCATTGTGGCACCGCAGCAAACGGCGCAAAACGGCGACATTGTGGTGGCGTTGATTGGTGATGAAGCGACTTGTAAAACATTCTATTATGAAAAAAATGTCGTGCGTCTCCAACCGGAAAATGATGAGATGGAACCAATTTATGTAGAGAATCCGATGATTATCGGAAAGGTTATTGGCGTATACCGTGACCTTCATTGAGTCTATTCGAGACAAGCAAACGCTTTCGTGATGACGGAGGCGTTTTTTTTATTGTGAAGAAACGATGGGGGTTGTTGGGTTTTAGTATCGAATTGACCGATACGGTGGTAATTTGTCGAGGGCTATGATATTCTGCGTGATAACTTTGACCATGCACATCGCAGACGGTGTTCGGAAAGGGGAGCTCGGGCAATGAAGCTGTTGTTGTTTCTTTTGTTTTTGATTTATATTTTAATGATTGTTGCGGTGATTTTTGTAGAGCGCAAGACGCCAACGGAGGCGTTACTTTGGGTACTGATTTTAATTTGTATGCCATACTTAGGCGCGTTATTGTATTTAATTTTTGGGAGCACCTTAAACATTAAGCTCACCGCCTATACGCGTAAGAAGCGCTTACACAATCAAGCGTTGCATATTCCGATGATGACAGTGGGAACTGTGGATAACTTCGATATTTCCGATGAAGACCGTCAAGTGATGCAGTTCAACGCACGCTACAATCAAGGGGCGGTTACCTGCTATGATGAGGCGCAGGTGTATATTTCCGGTGAAACGCATTATCGCCAGCTTTTCGAGGACATTAAAAATGCCAAGCAGGCGATTTATATTGAGTTTTATACGATTCATCATGACCAAGTCGGCGAAGCCTTGGTGCGCGCCTTGACTGCAAAGGCCAAGGAAGGGGTGGAGGTCTTTGTGCTCTGCGATTTCTTTGCCAATATGTCCACACCGGAAAAAATGTTTCGTCCGTTGCGTGATGCCGGTGGTAAAGTCATCCGTATTAAACCGTATTTTACGCACTATCGCAGTCACCGTAAGATTGTCGTGATTGACCATCATATTTCTTATATCGGTGGAATGAACATCGGCAAGCAATATGCGAATCTCGCCAAAAAGAAAAATCCGTGGCGCGATACGCAGGTGCGTATGGTGGGGCCGTGTGCCTATGTCCTTTCTGAATACTTCCTCGTTGACTGGATGTGTGCGGTGAAACGCAAGGATTGGGACAAGGCCATGGCACACATCGAAGCCATTCCGCCCCAAACCACTGTGCTCAATCCAAATCTCTGCCAGTTTGTGGTTGGTGGGGTTGATACCGATAAGGAAGCGGTTAAGATGTGCTACCTCAGCATGATTCGGACAGCCAAGAAACGTATTCGTATTCAAACACCGTATTTTATTCCAGATGCTAGTATACTTGATGTGTTAAAAACGGCGGCTGCCAGCGGGGTGGACATCGAACTCATGATTCCGGGGATTAAGGCGAGCTTCTTCCTTGATCCGGTGACGACTTATTACTGTGGTGAGCTGTTGGAATTCGGTGCCAAGATTTACAAATACAACGGCTACATTCACGCCAAGACCATGGTTATTGACGAAGAAGCCTGCTGCATTGGCTCCGTGAATATGGACATGCGCAGTTTGCAGGTAGATGATGAGGTTTGTGGCGTGTTCTATGCCAACAAGATGGTGCGCGATTATTTGGCGATTTACGACCGCGATATCATGGATTGCCAGATGTATACGCAAGAAGAATTTCTCGCGCGTGGGCGCAAGGAAAAAATAATGGAAGGATTTTTCTTGCTTTTTGCACCGTTGATGTAAATAAAAAAACCTTGCATCCGGATGGATGCAAGGTTTTTTAGCATTTATACATCAATGGTTTCGGTGTAATCGTCACCGAGGTTTTGCCCGCCGTTGCCACCTTGATAACGTGGTCCGTTACCACCACCTAGATTGGTGCTAAAGTAAATGTGGCTTGGTAAGCTTGGCGCCGGCATGAAAATCCAAAAAAGGATATAGAGTGCAGGGCCTGGAATACCGCCCGGTAACAGCAAAAGTAAAAAGATGAAGCGGAAGATGGTAGGGGAGATGCCAAAATATTCCCCAAGACCACCGCATACCCCGCCGATTTTTCTTTGCGTTGCGGAACGGGTCAATTTCTTTTTCATGAAATCACCTCAATAAACACTGGGGTTAGATGCATTGGAACGGAAGCTCGCACATATCTTCGAAGTAATCCATATCAAGGATTTCGAGCTCATCATTGGTTTTACGAATCAGTCCTTCCACTTCGAGGTTGCGCATTACAGTCGATACAGACACGCGGTTAATCCCGATGTATTTGGAAATATCGTAGTGAGAAAGTTTTCCGTAGAAAATATAATGGTTGTTGTTTAAACGATGCCCGTATTCGAGGACATATTTATAAATAAATTTGCACACGCGATAGCGTGGATCCTTTACGAGGTCATCGGCCACTTGATGGTGGGCGTTAAGGGACAAGGTGCAGAGCCAATCAATTAAAATTTTGTTGAGCTCCGGACGTTCAATTAGCAACCCATCAATAAAATCGCGACTGAAACGATAGATGGTGCAATCTGTTTTGGCGATGATTTGCTCGCTGGAATCGCTGGCTTCATTTAAGAAGAACAGAGATTCAGCGCAAAGGCTTGGGGCCATCAGAACGTGGATAATGCGTTCCTTGCCGTTAGGAGTGAGAATGCTGTGGTAGGCAATCCCCTTGGTGATAAAATATAAGTAATCCACCGGCTGACAGCTTGCGATGATACAACTGCCCTTTTTAAATTGAAGTTTTTCTGCTTTGTCGAGGTAGTCAGAAAGAATAAAGAGTTGTTCGTCCTGACGGAAGAAATATTCCATTTCTTTGTTAGATGTTTTTTCTGACATAAAGATTCTCCTTTGTATGATAAAAGAGTTGATAAACTATTACGTATTATAACATGAAGGCGTAAAAAACGAATGATAAAATGGTAACATTTTTTGCGAAAAAGAAGTAAATGCGATATACTACCAGTATCGCGCAATGAGGGGAGTTGTGTCTGTGATTGCATTAGGGGCACATATGACAACGGCAAAAGGCTTCGATAAAGCCGGCGAGGATGCACGGTATATCGGTGCTGATGCCATGCAGGTGTTTACGAGAAATCCGCGTGGTGGTCGAGCACGAGCGCTCAAGGATAAAGAATTAGAGCGCTTAAGAGCGCTTCGTGATGCTGGGCTCAAGGTGGTTGCACATGCGCCGTATACGGTTAATCTGGCCTCAAGCAAAGACGATGTGCGAGACTTTGGCGTTCGCACCATCAGTGAGGACTTACAACGTATTGTATCAATAGGTGCCAAGGGATTGGTTGTTCACAGTGGGGCACATACCGGCGCCGGTAAAGAACGAGGGCTGCAGCGTCTGATTAAAAGTCTTGAGGAGCTTTTGCCGCAAGTGCCGGCAGGGCACAGAATCCTATTAGAAACCATGAGCGGGCAAGGGACGGAACTTGGTTCATCCTTTGAGGATTTGGCACAGGTCTTAACGTATTTTGACTTTGCGCCTAGCTTAGGAATTTGCTTGGACATTTGCCATTTATTTGCGGCAGGTTATGATGTGCGTGACTGGCAAAATCTGAAAGCTCAGTTTACCGCACACATGCCCTGGCATGTGATTGGTTGTATACATCTCAACGATAGCAAAACAGAACGTGCCAGCCATAAGGACCGTCACGAAAAACTGGGGGACGGTTGTATTGGTTGGGAGGGACTTTCAAGCATCGTTTTAGCAGAAAAAAACAATACGTTTCCTATTATAATGGAAACACCAAATGAGTTAATTGGGTGGGCAGACGAAATCGCTTGTCTTAAAAAAGTGTTGAAACAATAAGGAGGAACCATGGCTTTTCGTTTAATGGATTTTGGTATCCCAAATTTCGATACCAATGTAGACTATCTTTACAAGACAGCTGTTGAGCATGGCGAAAGCCATGTTTGCGGCAATGAGGAGTATCTTGTTTATCGTATGAATCATACACCGATGTTGGTGGTACTTCGTTTTCAATTTGAAGAAGACGGGGAAACCCCAGCCAATGTCATTGCTCATACGGTATTAGACAGTGCGTTACGCTGGCCTCGGGAGATGGTGCAATCGGTAGAAGGTGACCGTGCTGTCATTATGGATGGCGGTATGTGGTTCAATGCAGAGCTCATCAATCCGAGTGCGGAAGGCGATGAGTACATTCCGACCATCTATCCGGATCAAGTAAAATTCGGACGCACACCAATCAGCTGTGATGCCGATTATACCTATACTGAGGGCAAGTTTGTACCGGGAACTGATGGAAACGTGCAGCTGCTTGCGCGTGTTGAGGCGGTTACTCCGATGATTGTAAGCAAGTTGTGGCTATTTAGTGTGGTGCGTTTAAAAACCGAAAAAGGTTTGATTGATGTGACCGTGGGCCGTGACGCGATGGAAAAGCAATTGGATTTTTGCAACGTCGGTGATTTGTGTTTTATTCAAGGGCCTTTGTCTTTGATGAAAACCTGGGAATAAATTTCTACAAAAAAGCGAAAGAAAGGCTTGACGAGTCCGAAAGTCTGAAATATAATAATATAGTCTGAGTATCGAATGATTTTAAGTGAAAGAGGTGTGAGTGATGAAAACAGGGATTCATCCTAACTATAATGAAGTTAAAGTAATCTGCGCTTGCGGTAATGAATTCACAACCCGTTCCACTAATAATGGCGACATCAAGGTTGAAGTATGTTCCGCATGTCATCCTTTCTATACTGGGAAACAACGTCTTCGTGGTGCAAAGGGTCGCGTAGAAGCTTTCAACAAAAAATACAAACGCGACTAATTTTTGTCGAATGTTCAAACCCTGCGATGGTTATCGCAGGGTTTTTTGTTGCGCCAAAATAGGATGCCGACTCTATTTTGAAGGTTTCTATCGTGGCCTTGTGAACAAGGAAGAGAAAAAATTTTTTAACTTTTTCTTTTGAGCATAATATGAAGGAAATGTGAATACTGTGAAGAGTGTGCGGGAGATGTCAAGTAAAATCCCGATTTTTTGTTGTCAAATCTAATTAAATTTGCTAGTATAACAGTTGTTACGATGGACGGTTTGCAAATAGAATCGTTCAAATTTTGCAATTATTTGCTAAAACTTATGTAAAAGGAAAGGATGTAGAAAATGAAGCATAAGAAATTGATGTCTGTGCTGATTTTGGCAGTGCTCGCTATGCTCGTTCCAAACGCTGCATTTGCTAGCGGCGAAGCGCTTGGCGATCAATTGCCACTCTGGAGTATGATTCCATTTGCTGGGATGCTCCTCTCTATCGCTATCTTCCCAATTGTTAAACCACATTGGTGGGAAAAGAACATGTTGTGGGTAGCACTCTTCTGGTCTTTTGTATTCCTCGTACCATTCTTCTTCGTATATGGTGCCGATGAAACCATCTACCAGTTGATTCATACCGTAGTTTTGGACTACGTACCATTCTTGCTCTTGTTATTTGCACTCTATGCAGTAGCAGGTGGTATTGTTATCAAGGGTTCCATGGTAGGGACTCCTAAGCTCAACACCATCATCCTTGCAATTGGTACCGTACTTGCAAGTGTTATCGGTACTACCGGTGCGGCAATGGTATTGATTCGTCCACTTATTCGTGCAAATGAATTCCGTAAACGCAAGATGCACACCATCATCTTCTTTATCTTCTTAGTCTGCAACATTGGTGGTGCGTTGACCCCTGTTGGTGACCCACCACTCTTCATGGGCTTCTTGCGCGGCATTCCATTCTTCTGGACCACCATTCACTTGTTGCCATTGTACGTATTTACTTCTGTTGTTCTCTTGGTACTCTATTACTTTGTAGAATCCAAAAACTATAAGAAGGACCTTGCAGAAGGTTGCGTACAGCCTGAACATACCGGCGAAAAAATCAAAATCGAAGGTCTCCACAACTTACTCTACATCGTATTGATTCTCTTCGCTGTAGTTATGAGTGGTACCCTCGCTCAAAGCCCAATGTTCCAAAACCCAGACGGTTCTGTAAAGGGTCTCCATCTTTACAGCCTCCACGGTCACGACCTCGTGGCTACCTGGCCTAATATTATCAAGGACGTTCTCCTTCTCGTTGCTGCGTTTCTCTCTATGAAGACCACCAAGAAGGAAATTCGCGAATTCAACAACTTTAACTGGGCTGCTATCGAAGAAGTTGCTAAGCTCTTCATCGGTATCTTCATCACCATGATCCCAGCACTTGCTATTCTCGGCGCTCGTGGCGCTAGCCTTGGTTTGCACACCGAATGGCAATTCTTCTGGAGCACCGGTATGCTCTCCGGGTTCTTGGATAATACCCCTACTTACCTCGTATTCCTCACCACTGCTGCAGCTATGGGTGCGGCTGAAGGTTTGGCAACCACCATTGGTATTGTTGAAGCGCCAATCTTGATTGCTGTATCTGCCGGTGCGGTATTTATGGGTGCTCTCTCCTACATCGGTAACGCACCTAACTTCATGGTTCGTTCCATTGCAGAAGAAAGCAACATCAAGATGCCAAGCTTCTTTGGCTACATGAAGTGGTCCTTCGGGATTTTGATTCCATTGTTCCTCTTGGACACCTTAATCTTCATGCTTTAATCTTAAAATCAATAAGGAAACGGCGTCATTGTCGTTTCCTTATTTTTTGCTAAAAATTGTAGGGAAAAGCATAAAGGGGAATGAAAAAATATGGGCCATGTTGTATAATTGAAAGTGAAATGTTTTTGAAACATGTGATTAAGGACCCCGAGCGACAGCAAGGGTGGGAGGTAATTATGGACGAAAAAAAACTGCAATTAAAGGCAAACACGATTCGTCGTGATATTGTCAAAATGATTGGTGCAGCAAACAGCGGTCACCCAGGTGGATCTCTTTCCGCAGTGGAATTATTAACTTATCTTTATTTTGAAGAGATGCACATTGACCCGGTCCAACCAGATATGCAGGATCGCGATTTGTTTGTGCTCTCTAAAGGGCACGCAGCGCCGGTGTTGTACGCGACTTTAGCGGAACGTGGCTTTTTTGCGTCAGAAGAATTGATGAGTTTGCGCAAACTCGGCAGCATGTTGCAAGGGCATCCTGATATGCGTAAGGTACCGGGCGTTGACATGTCAACTGGTTCTCTCGGAACTGGGATTTCTGCAGCTGTAGGGATGGCTCTGGCAAAACAACTCGATAAGAGTGAACGTTATGTGTATGCGCTCCTTGGTGACGGTGAACTCGAAGAAGGGCAAGTATGGGAAGCTGCTATGGCGGCTGCACATTACAAGCTCACTCACTTGATTGCATTCGTCGATCACAACGGCTTGCAAATTGACGGCCGTTGTGCAGATGTTATGAATGTGGATCCTGTTGATGAAAAATTTGCAGCTTTTGGTTGGGATGTGCAAGTCATCGATGGCCATTCCTATGATGCCATTGCAACCGCCATCAAAAATGCCAAGGCAGCAACCAGCAGTAAGCCTCAAATGGTTGTCATGAATACTGTTAAGGGCAAAGGCGTTTCCTTTATGGAAGATCAAGCAGGCTGGCATGGTAAGGCGCCAAATGCTGAACAAGTGGCAGAAGCGTTGAAAGAATTAGGGGAGGAAGCGTAAGAATGGAGAAACAAGCAACACGTGAAGCATACGGTCAGGCACTCGAAGAACTCGGCGCTGTCCGCCAAGATGTTGTCGTTCTCGATGCGGACTTGTCCAAATCAACCAAGACCAGTGTGTTCCAAGCAAAATATCCTGAACGTTTCTTTAACGCTGGGATTGCAGAACAAAACCTGATGGGCCTTGCAGCAGGTTTTGCGGCAGCAGGGAAGGTACCGTTTGCAAGTACTTTTGCTGTATTTGCTACCGGTCGTGCATATGACCAAATCCGTAACTCTATTTGCTATCCACGTTTGAACGTGAAGATTGCAGCGACTCACGCTGGGATTACTGTTGGTGAAGACGGCGGGAGTCACCAAGCTTTGGAAGATATTAACCTCATGCGTGGTCTTCCAAATATGACGGTGTTGGTACCGGCTGACGGTCCAGAAGCAAAGAATGCAGTAAAGGCGGCTGCTGACTATGAAGGCCCTGTGTATATCCGTCTGGGCCGTTCCGGTGTGCCTACCATTACCGATGCGGACGTGCCTTTTGTAATTGGTAAGGGCCGCGTGATGCGTGAAGGTGCCGATGTGACCTTAATCGGTTGTGGGATGATGGTGGCTAAAGCCCTTGAAGCTGCTGATGTATTGGCGGCAGAAGGTGTGAATGCAGCAGTAATCGATATGAGCACCATTAAGCCGATTGACCGTGAATTGATCGTTGAGTGGGCGAAAAAAACCGGTGCAATTGTGACTGCTGAAGAACATAACGTGATTGGTGGTCTCGGTAGTGCTGTGGCTGAAGTGCTTGTTGAAGAAGTGCTTGTTCCAATGGAACGCGTTGGGATTGAAGACGTCTTTGGCGAAAGTGGTACCGGTGGCGAATTGGTTGAAAAATATCGCCTCACTGCCGAACACATTGTAGAAAAAGCTAAACGTGCCATCGCGCGCAAATAATTGAATGAATTGAACGACCGAGTGCATGCACTCGGTCGTTTTTTTATTGGGGTGGTACTTGCTTGGCACTATAAGAATATTTTTTGATGAATCAAAAGGCTTCCTATACATGAAAGAAGGGCATCAGTATAAGGAAATCTGGACGATAAATGGTAAACGTTGTATTATTATTTCCAGTGAAATTTAGATAATGAGATAACAATAGAAGAAAGGGTTCATCAAAAATGAACATTATTAAAAGAAATGGCAGCGTCGAAGCCTACGAACGTGCTAAGATTGTGCGTGTCATTGAACGGGCGTTTCGCAGTGTGGGCAATGACTTGGCGCCAGAACAGTTAAATAGTATGGTTGAAACCATCGAGCAAAGCCTTTTTGCGGATGCGCGTCAGGGCTTGAATCTTCACGTGGAGGATATCCAAGATTTGGTGGAAAAGACCTTGATTGAAGAAAATTATTATAAAGAAGTCAAGAGTTTCATTCTGTATCGCGAGGATCGTAAACGCAAGCGTCGCACCCGCAGTCAGATTGTAGCGTGTTTCCCGGAAATTGAAGAAATGGATGCGTTCCTCAAACAAGTGGAAGGGGATTTTGATGAAGAGGTCTATGGTTTAGAATATCTTCTGATGAAGTTCCAATCCTTCTATAAGATGGGCATGTCTTTGAACGAGCGTTTTTACTTCCTTGTTAAAGCGTGTGTGGAATTGACGACCAAGGAAGCACCACGATGGGAGTTCATCGCGGCACGCGTGTATTTCTTGGAATATCAACGTAATCTGGCAAGCCAAATGGCTCAACACGGGATTGACGATCTTTACGAAAAAATCGAGTATCTTACCGAAGAAGGCTTGTACGGCGCCTATATTTTGCAACACTATAATCGCGAAGAAATTTTGGAAGCAGCGACATTCATCGATGAAGAACGCAATAAGCTTATCAATTACTCTGGCATGGAATTGTTGGTGAAGCGCTATGTGGTACATACCCATGCGGGCGTGCCGATGGAATCTATTCAAGAAATGTATTTGGGCATTGCGCTTCATTTAGCCATGCTTGAGGCCCGTGAATGCCGATTGATGTGGGTGCGTCGTTTTTACGATATGCTGAGTACCCTCAAGGTGACCATGGCGACCCCGACCTTGGCCAATGCACGTAAGCCGTTCCATCAGCTTTCCAGCTGTTTTATTGATACTGTGCCGGATAGCCTAGATGGGATTTATCGTAGTGTGGATAATTTTGCTCAGGTGAGTAAATTTGGCGGCGGTATGGGCCTTTATTTTGGCAAGGTGCGTGCCCGTGGTAGTGCTATTCGCGGCTTTGAAGGGGCTGCAGGCGGGGTTATTCGTTGGATTCGTTTGGCCAATGATACGGCTGTAGCAGTTGACCAATTGGGAGTGCGTCAGGGTGCTGTGGCGGTGTACCTCGATGTGTGGCATCGCGATTTGCCGGAGTTTTTAGCACTTCGTACCAATAACGGCGACGACCGTCAGAAAGCCCACGATGTCTTTCCTGCAGTGTGCTATCCGGATTATTTCTGGCAACAAGCACGCGATAATATAGAGGGCGATTGGTACATGATGTGTCCGCACGATGTTTATACCGTGAAGGGCTATCATTTGGAAGATAGCTTCGGTGAGGAATGGACCGAGCGTTATTTGGATTGTGTGGCGGACCATCGCATCAACAAGCGTGTGGTGCCAATTAAGGATATTATTCGTTTAATTATCAAGAGCGCGGTAGAAACTGGGACGCCGTTTGCCTTTAATCGTGATATAGTAAATCGTGCGAACCCGAACAGTGACAAGGGCATTATCTACTGCTCCAACCTCTGCACTGAAATTGCACAAAACATGAGTGCCATTGAAAGTGTGGAACAACGCGTGGAGACCATCGATGGTGAAGAAGTTGTTGTGACTGTGACTAAGCCGGGGGATTTTGTTGTATGCAACCTCGCGAGCCTTTCTTTGGGGCATATTGATGTTAATAACTATGATGAAATTGAGGGTGTGGTCAAGAGTGTGACCCGTGCCCTGGATAACGTCATTGATTTGAATTTCTTCCCTGTGCCTTATGCCAGAATTAACAATCATCGCTATCGTCCGGTGGGGCTTGGGGTGAGTGGCTATCACCATATGCTTGCTAAGCAGCATATTCATTGGGAAAGTGAAGAACATCTGGAATTTGTAGACCGCGTTTTTGAAGATATTAACTATGCGGTGATTAAGGCGAGCTGTGAAAATGCGGCTGAAAAAGGTGCCTATCCGCTCTTTGAAGGAAGCGATTGGCAAACCGGTGCATACTTTGACAAGCGTGATTACAACAGCCCGCGCTGGCAAGCCCTGCGCAAGGATGTAGCCGCTTACGGCATGCGCAACGGCTATCTCATGGCCATTGCCCCAACCTCCAGTACCTCCATCATTGCCGGTACCAGTGCAGGGGTGGATCCGATTATGAACCGTTTCTTCTTGGAAGAAAAGAAAAACGGTTTGATGCCACGCGTAGCGCCGGAACTTTCTATGGACACCTATTGGTACTATAAGAGTGCCCATTTGGTGGATCAAAGCTACTCTGTACGTGCGGCGGGGATTCGCCAACGTCATGTGGATCAGGCGCAAAGCATGAACCTGTATATTACTAATGACTACACCTTTAGAAAGGTGTTGAATCTCTATATTCAAGCGTGGGAGTGTGGCGTGAAAACCATTTACTACATCCGTTCCAAGAGCTTGGAAGTGGAAGAATGTGAATCCTGCTCCTCCTAAACAAGAAAGAAAGGTGATGACATGGAAACGATTTCAAAGCGTCCATTGTTTAATCCGGCGGGCGATATTGATGTGGCTGCACGTCGAATGATTGGCGGCAATACGACCAACTTAAATGATTTTAACAACATGAAATATCAGTGGGTGAGTGGCTGGTATCGTCAAGCCATGAATAATTTCTGGGTGCCGGAAGAAATAAATATGAACACTGACATCAAGGACTATCCGAAATTACCAAAAGCGGAACGTCGTGCTTACGATAAGATTTTGAGCTTTTTGATTTTCTTAGATAGTATTCAAACCGCAAATTTACCAAATATTTCAAGCTACATCACTGCCAATGAAGTGAATTTGTGTTTGTCTATTCAAATTTTCCAAGAAGCCCTGCACAGCCAAAGTTATTCCTATATGCTCGACACCATCTGTGAACCGCAGGAACGCACTGAGGTGCTTTATCAATGGAAAAACGACGAGCATTTGTTGCGTCGCAATGAATTTATCGGGGAAATCTACAACGACTTCCAAGAACATCCATCCACCTACACCTTTATGCGTTCTGTGATGGGAAATTTCATTTTGGAAGGGATTTACTTTTACAGTGGCTTCATGTTTTTCTACAATCTAGGGCGTAATAATAAAATGCCGGGTTCTGTACAGGAAATCCGCTATATTAACCGCGATGAAAATACACACTTGTGGTTGTTTAGAAGCATTGTGAAGGAATTGCGTGAAGAATGTCCGGAACTTTTCACCGAAGAATTGGTGGAAGAATATCGCGCCATGATTAAAGAAGGCTGCGAGCAAGAAATTGCGTGGGGACATTATGTAATCGGTGATGACATTGAAGGCTTGACGAAGGACATGGTAACCGATTATATTCAATACTTGGGGAATTTGCGTGCCGACAGTTTAGGCTTCGGGCGTATTTATGAAGGGCATGATGTTGAACCGCCTAGCATGGCTTGGGTGAGTCAATACAGCAATGCTAATATGATTAAAACAGACTTTTTTGAAGCGCGCAGTACTGCATATGCAAAAAGCAGTGCGCTGATTGATGATCTATAAAAGAAAGACGACCGGTTCTATTGTTTGCTATTGGAGAAAGGAGAACGCGAGTAGAATGTTGTATTTTTTGACGACGCCACCGTTAAACGAACGTCAGCAGTATATTTTGGAAAAAGCACGTGATTACTATGTGGAACGTATTGTAAAGGCAAGCGATCTACCGCTGGAGCGTGTGCGTGCTGCCCACCGAATGATTCAGCAAAACGTGGTCTATCCGCGTTTGAAACTTAATCTGGAGGGGGCAATCAATGTGTCGGTGTTGCCGGATACTGATGAAGGGCAGCATTATGTGAGTGCGTTTGGGGCGCTTATTAACGAGCGTGCGAATAGCTATGGGATTGCACGTGCGTTGGATATGATCTTAACCGACCCGCGTATAGGCATTTCCAGCCAATTGGTAGAAGGATGCGTCATTGATGAAGAAATGACTGCGACCATGCACCTGTGGAATATTATTACCGTAGAAGGACGCAGCTATCATGTGGATACTGCCCTTGATATTATGACCAATCCGCAGGCGGTACGTCGTACCGGAGAAGCAGGGAAAGGCTTATCAACTTTGGGAAATGATGAATTGCCAATGGTTGAAACCTTGCTGCCGGCGTATAAATATTGTCTGGTAAGCGACGATGTGCTTCGCGCCAACCATATTTGGCGTTTGGACGAAACGCCTCGCTGTCTTTCAAGTTATGTACCGGTAAAAAAGATGTAAGCGTAAAAAGCGTGCAACCCTAGTGGTTGCGCGCTTTTTTTCTGAACTGCGAAAGAAAAATGAAAAAAAGACGGTTTTTTTGAAAAAGTTTAAAAAAGGTGTTGACGTTTTGAAAAGAGAGTGGTAATATAAAGAAGTCGTCGGGACGGGGTGAGAGCCCCGGGGACGAAAACAAAATATGGCCTGTTGGAGAAGCGGCTTAACTCATCAGCCTTTCACGCTGACATTCAGGGG
>SAMEA3387496__coassemble_1595_pt1 | contig 21568 bp, 19 predicted proteins | sample SAMEA3387496__metabat2_high_PE_007 | metagenome-assembled genome bin SAMEA3387496 (sample SAMEA3387496) | Felis catus | biome: Faeces | place: United Kingdom | collected 2012
ACCATTTGAGCTGTATCATTCTAAGGTGTTGCACTTGACTTGACAATTCGCCCCATAAAAAAATGCCGCAGCTTTTAAAGCCACGGCATATTAAATTTACCATTATTCATCCTGTAAAGGGTCTCTCATTACCGCACCGGTACTTGCAGAAGTCACTAAATATGCATAGCGACGCAAATAAGAGTTTGCGATTAAGTCACGCTTTGGCGTCACACGAGCCGCACGACGCGCTTCCATCTCTTCATCACTCAAACGCACAGAAAGCTTACGGTTTGGAATATCAATATCGATGATATCTCCATCAACCAATAATCCGAGTGGACCACCCTCTGCTGCTTCCGGAGAAATATGTCCGATGCAAGCCCCAGCAGTACCACCGGAGAAGCGACCGTCGGTTAAAAGTGCCACTTCTTTACCTAATCCTGCACCAATCAATGCAGCAGTAGGAGAAAGCATTTCTTTCATCCCAGGACCACCCTTAGGGCCTTCATAACGAATAACTACAACATCACCAGAATGAATTTCATTGCCGGTAATTGCTGCAAAGGCTTCTTCTTCGGAATTATATACGCGAGCAGGACCGGAGTGTTGCAGCATTTCCTTCGCAACACCGCCCTGTTTTACAACCGCACCATCCGGTGCAAGATTCCCAACAAGCACCGCCAAGCCACCGGTTTCGGAATATGCATGATCAAAATCATGGATGATTTCACGATTTTTAACCACCGCACCGGCAACATTTTCAGCGACGGTTTTGCCGGTAACGGTCATCAACGAACCATCAATCTTGCCAGCATCCAACAATTGCTTCATCAACGCCGGAATGCCCCCAGCTTCATGCAATTCATTGATATGCTGGGTACTAGAAGGACTTAACTTACTTAATTGTGGTGTACTATTTGCAATACGATCAAAATCTTCCAAAGTAATCTTCACATTGGCTTGGTTTGCAATAGCCATCAAATGAAGCACCGTATTGGTAGAACCACCAATTGCCATATCAACAGTAATTGCATTCAAAAAAGCTTCTCGGGTGAAGATATCACGCGCAGTAATATTTCGTTCTACCATTTCCATCACTTGCTTCCCAGCCTTACGTGCCAATGCTTTACGCGCACCATAAGGCGCTGGAATAGTCCCGTTACCAGGAAGTGCTAAACCAAGCGCTTCTGCCAAACAGTTAATTGTATTAGCTGTATACATCCCTGCGCAAGAGCCACAGGTTTGACAAGCGGTTTCTTCCATTTCCGTCAATGTTTGTTCATCAATCTTACCGGAAGTATACGCACCAACAGCTTCAAAGCCACCCATGGTTAAGTCACTATCTTGACCATTGTAGTGCCCCGGTAACATTGGGCCACCACTCACATACACGCATGGCACATTTAAGCGCGCTGCTGCCATCAACATCCCAGGAACGATTTTATCGCAGTTTCCAATCAAAACAAGACCATCAAATTTATAAGCCATATACATTGATTCGATGGAATCAGCAATCAACTCACGCGTTGCAAGAGAATAATTCATCCCTGAGTGGTTCATCGCAATCCCATCACAAAGGCCAATGGCAGGAAATTCCATAGGTGTGCCGCCAGCACCTAAAACGCCAGCTTTTACCGCACGTGCAATCTCATCTAAATGAAAGTGTCCCGGAATTACTTCATTTTGAGCATTAACAATACCAATTAACGGCTTTTTCAAGTCATCCGAAGTGTAGCCCATCGCATAAAACAAAGAGCGGTGTGGTGCACGTGCAGGACCTTTTTTTACTTGATCACTTCTCATAAGACATCTCATCTCCAAATAAAATTAAATACAAAAATTAAAGCGGTTCACCATCTGCTGAAAACAATGGTAATGACAGTAAGTAAGATTTATCAATATATTGGTCGCTTTCCTCCACGCCAAATCCATGACGAATAATGCTCGCTTCACCAACCACATAACCACCAAGCGCAGTGGTTAAATCCGCTAATGCACTCATAGTTGTACCACGCAGCACCACGTCATCGACCAATAACACGCGCTTATTTGCGATATAGTCGGCATCATCCTTTGATAAATAGAGGCGCTTAAAATGTTCTTCATCATCTCTATGCTCGACAACCTGAATCGCAACAGCATCGTCCATATACGCCTTTGCACTCTTTCTGGCAACAACAAATCGTTCTTTTCCGGATAACAATGTCATTGCATAAGCCAGAGAAATCCCCTGAATTTCTTCAGTGAGGATACAATCAAAATCAGGCACCTTCTCTAATAACTCAGCTGCAGCATCTTGAATCAAAGCTACATCATTATAAGCAATAAATAGAGGTATCCAGGTATCCTCATCGATTTGATACAAAGAAAGCCGACGTTTGTGTCCCGAAATTTCAACTTCGTGAAATTTTTTCATTGTAAACCCTCCCTTACTGTATGTTACAACTATATCAAATTACATCAAAGAGTGCAATTTTATTCATAAACAATCGCTAAATATGTATTATGGATGTATATCACAAAATTTTTATACAACAAAAAAGGTGTATCGAATAATCGATACACCTTATAACTGACTAAGCAGTTTTCCAAATTAAACGTATAAATTATACGCAACCGGTTGGTTTTGGAAGACCAGCGATTTTGCATGCACCCTTAGCTGGGCCAGATGGGAAGAGATCGTAGATTTCCTTAAGGGAGAAACCAGATTCTTTGGTCATCTTACGTACCATTGGAGCGATACCATATTCATTGTAGTAGTCCTTAAGGTAGTTGATGAGCTTCCAGTGTTCTTCAGTAAGTTCGCTAACGCCTTCGGAATCAGCCAAGAACTTAGCAACATCTTCAGTCCAGTCGTCGAGACTTACTAAGAAACCGTCTTCGTCGACTTCAACAGTTTTACCATTTACTTCGATTTCTGGCATTGATAAGCACCTCACAATTTAAATTTGTCATATTTATGTTTTGGATCCACAAAGCCAGGATATTCAACCAAATAGTCTTTCAACATGTCAGTAGCAAGTTTAAGACCGTCAATCTGACCCATCTTAAAATCGCTTAACTTAGAGTCGGAAATTTCACGAATCAAATCATCGCAAAAGTTCAACCATTCGTTGCAATCGTCCATTAGTGCCATGTGTAGCTCCTTTACATATTATATCATTAGAATTCATTAAATGAAAGCGGTTTTCAGAAAAATTCAAAAAGTTTATTTAAGAAATTCGAAAACCGCTATCAATTCAAATCAAACTACTCTTCTGAGCGAAAGAATTAGGAATTCTTTACGTTTTCAGGAAGAGTTACATAGGAAGTCCCGAGATAGAGATATTCAATCTTCCCAGCGTTGGCCAAGTCGGCAACAACAGCATCGATATCACGTTTTTTCACACCGATAGCGTCCGCGATTTGACGGTTTTTAGCTTTATCTACGGTGCCGAGGAATTCGAGCACTTTCGCTTCGAGTTCTTCTTTAGTGAAGTCAGCCATTATGACATCTCCTTTCGACAGATGTTACAGGGCTAAACCAAAATTACATGGTTTCAACTGCGTCAGTAAATTTGAAGTTAGAAGTAGAACGGAAGGTCTTCACGGAGAAGGTGAAGTCGTCGATATGCTTATCGGTGAATTCGAGGCCGGAAATTTCAAAGAATTTTTCCCAACCAATACGTTCTACCCATTCGCCGTAACGTTCACCAGGAAGAGCGTTTTCAACCCAGATTTCTACCAAATGCTTGATAGTGTTAACGAGGGTTGGCCATCTTGGTGGTTCGTTAGGGATGTAAGGAACAACGAGCTTGGAGAAAGCAGGGCCCTTACGGGTGTTAGAAACTTTACCACCAACGAAGATGGAGAGACCGTCGTGTTCTGGGTCTGCGATTGGGAGTGCAGGGCATACGGAGAAGCAGTTACCGCAGTACATGCACTTTTCTTCGTTAATAGTAACGGATTTCTTCTTAGGGTTTGGACGAATTGCACCTACAGGGCAAGCAGCTACCAAGTTAGGGATTTCGCAAGAGTCAGCAACAGCTTCGTCAATTACTTGAGGAATAGTTCTGTGCATACCTACGAAAGAAATGTCGGAGCAGTGTACAGCACCGCACATGTTCAAGCAGCAAGCCATGGAGATTTTCAATTGAGCTGGAAGGTCATCGCGCTTGAAGTAGTCATAGAGTTCGTCCATAACAACTTTAACAGTACCAGAAGCGTCAGTAGCAGCACTGTGGCAGTGTACCCAACCTTGAGTATGAAGCATATTACGCAAGGAATGACCAGTACCACCAACAGGGAAGCCGTAAGCTTCTACTTCTTCGATGATCTTATCTACGTTTGCTTCTTCAGTAGTCAAGAATTCGATAGAGCAACGAGTAGTAAAACGAAGATGACCTTCGCAGTACTTATCAGCTAAATCAGCGAACCAACGAATGGATTCGGTAGAGAGCAAACGTGGGGAACCAACACGTACAGTGTAGAGAGCCCCGTTAGGACCAACGTGCTTTAAAACACCTGGTTTTACTTTTTCGTGATATTGCCATACACCGTAGTTATCTTGGCATACTTTAGGCATTTTATCCCAGTAGTGCGGTGGTCCAATATCAGTTGCAGCGTATTGAGACATCATTATTCAGCCACCTCCGTTTGATTAAAGTCTTCACCATACCAGTAGATATAAGGGTTTTCACGTGGATGCTTAACCATTTGTGGTACTGGCTTCATGTCGATTGCTTTAAGCATGGAGTTCATGCCGAGTCTGTAAATCAATTCACCAAGACGTTCACGGGTCTTAGCGTTTTCATCCCACCAGTCCCAAACGCCTTCTACGAATTCTTTGAAGTTTTCGTAGTCATTTTCTTTGTCGAGCTTCATGAAAGGTACAACAACCCAGCCCAAGAAAGCAGATTGTACGATAGTGGACTTACCACCGAGAAGGATGGAGCAACCCTTATCATCACCAACATGAAGAGCCTTTGGCATTACGTTGATGCAGTGCATACAACGGGTGCAGTTAGCATTGTCGATGGTGATTTCTTTCTTGTCAGCATCGTATTTCATGCAATTGGATGGGCAACGAGAGATAACAGACTTGATTGGCAAGCCAGCATCTGCGTATTTTGCAACTTCAGCTTGGTCAATCTTGATATCATCTCTCCAAGTACCGATAACCGCAATGTCGGAACGTGCTACGGAAGATACGCAGTCGTTAGGGCAACCGGACACTTTGATTTTGGACTTGTAAGGCCACATTGGGCGGTGCAATTCCATTTGATAGTGTTGGGTTACATTGTAGGTGAAGTCCAAAGTATCGATGCAAGAGAATTCGCAACGACCAGGACCCACGCAGCAACTTGGGGTTCTGAGGTTAGAACCAGAACCACCCAAGTCCCAGCCAGCTTCAGAAAGGTCATTGAAGCATGGTTGCAATTCATCGGTAGTAGTACCGAGGAATACGATGTCACCGGTAGCACCATGCATGTTGGTTAAACCGGAGCCGTGCTTTTCCCAAATGTCGCACAAAGTGCGAAGGTCGGAAGTCTTGTAGAAGAAACCGGAAGGTTGGTTAACACGAACAGTGTGGAATTCGGTTACTGCTGGGTATTTTTCAGGCTTTAAGGTATAACGACCTACAACACCGCCGCCGTAACCGCGTACGCCTACGATACCACCGTGCTTCCAAAGTGGTTTTCTGATTTCATAAGATTCTTCCAATAAATCGAGCAAAGTATTACAAACTTCTGGTCTGACGGAAGTAGCTTTTTCAATTTCTTTTACGAAGGAAGGCCATTGGCCATTCTTCATCTCTTCCATCATCGGTCTATTGTTGGTTGACAAATCCATACACCTCCATATTATTTGTCACAGTTCCGCCTGTGACAGAAAATCAATATTCGTTCAATGAAATAGCGCCTGCTGGGCAAACTGCAACGCAAGTTTGGCAACCGATGCATTCTGCTTCGGTAACAGTAGAAACGCCGTCTAACATTTCATAAACGTTTTGTGGGCAGTTGGATGCGCAAGCACCACAGCCAACACAAGTAGCTTCATCAACTTCTACTAAGAACATATTTTTCCTCTCCTTCCATTCTGAATTATCTACTTTGTCATCATCTGACTTTTAACTCATCTACTTTTCATAGTTTCTCACACTTTGTGAATTTTTGCAATAAATAGCACGGGAGTTAGTCCGTAATTCTCTTATATCAACTATAAGCATTACTTATTTTTATGGAACTTGTGTGCCATTTTCACAAAATTTTCAGCCCATATCGAAGATGAAGCTGCATGAAAATGATGATAAGTTGCGAAGGTATTTTTATAAACCAAGCCATCAAAAGGTGTTTCGTTAATAGTAACGAGTCCTTTCCCTCGTTTGGTTTCAAAGCCACACGGCGGCACTGTTTGGCCATCTGCGAAGCGAACACTGGAATGGTGAAATTCATGTCCTTTTAATTCAATATTTTCAGGGAAGAACGGATTCTCCTTTGTTGTCCGTTGAATCGCATACCCATGACCGACAGGTTTTTTCTCCATAGCAACGCTACAGTCAAATACACCAACCATCAAGTTGTGATTGTTTTCACTAACGAGGTCCTTGACCAAGTACATAAGCCCACCACATTCGGCATAGATTGGCATACCGTTTTCAGATGCATTCTTCACATCGCGTCGCATGCTTTCATTGGTTTCCAATTCGGCAGCAAACATTTCAGGGAAACCGCCCCCTATATAAAGCCCATCCAAATCCGGTAAGTGCGCATCATTCATTGCATCCAAATACACAATATCTGCGCCCTGCGCCTCTAGTGCCTCAATGTTTTCCGGATAATAAAAACTAAAGGCACGGTCTTTGAAGACACCGATGTTCACGGTTTCTTTGATTTCAATCATTGGACGCTTCGGCATGGTATCAGTGAGCGCCGGTGCTGCTTTTGCAATTTCTAAAATGGCATCAATGTTAACATTGTCACTAACCAATTTTCCTAAACGATCAATGCGAGAATGTAGGGCATCTTGCTCATTTGCAGGAATAAGCCCCAAATGACGGTCCGGAATTTCAATGTCTTTGGTCTTTGGAAGTGCCCCTAAAAGAGGGACATCACAATATTCTTCGATGCACTTGGTCATAATATTTAAATGACGTGGGCGCGCTACTTGATTCAATACGACACCTGCTACTTTGACGCGCTTATCAAAGTTTACAACGCCGTTAATCAATGCAGCAACACTTCGAGTAATGCGGTTACTGCTAACAACCAAAATCACCGGTGCTTGCAAGGTGACCGCCAACTCAGCGGTGCTATTGCTACCTTGCCAGTCCAAGCCGTCAAACATCCCCATGGCCCCCTCAACAATGGCAATGTCTTTATCTTTGCCATGAGTGCACATGGAATGAATGATTTGATCTTTTGTCATCATGACGCCGTCGAGATTACGGCATGGCACTCCACTTGCAAAGGTGGACCAGCTTGGGTCGATATAGTCCGGTCCTTTTTTGAACCCTTGCAATAGAATACCACGTTCACGAAGGGCTCGTTGGAGCCCTATGGTAAACGTGGTCTTGCCAGAGCGCCCTTGGATTGCCGCTACGACGAGTCGCGGAATCTGATATTGTGTTTGCTCTGTGTTTGTATTCATATTGATTAACCTACTACGATATTAACGAGTTTGCCCGGTACAACGATGGTCTTACGAACGGTCTTATCGGCAATGGCATCTTGTACCTTTTGTTCTTGTATGGCTTGCTCAATAATGCTGTCTTTATCTAAGTCGCTGGCAACAACAATGCGTGCTTTAAGCTTGCCGTTGACTTGAACGACCATTTCCACTTCATCCACTTGAAGAGCGGCAGGGTCCACTTCAGGCCACTTTTGCATGTGAATGCTTTCAGTATGGCCGGTCTTTTCCCACATTTCTTCTGCGAGGTGTGGGGTGATTGGTGCCAAGAGAAGCATCAAGGTTTCCATGGCTTCTTGCATTGCAGGGCTTACCTTTTGACCGTTATTTTCTCTGAAATGATACATCCCATTGACCATTTCCATAATGGAGGAAATAGCGGTGTTGAAGTTAAAGCGTTTAGACACGTCATCGGTCACACGTTTAATGGTAGTGTGGGTCAAACGACGCAATTCCTTATCTGCACCTTCCGGTGCATCGCCCACTTCATCCTCAAGATAGTATTCGAGGAAACGCCATACACGATTTAAGAAACGGTAGCAGCCTTCAACAGCACGATCGTTCCATTCAAGGTCACGATCCGGTGGTGCCGCAAAGAGGATAAAGAGTCTTGCGGTATCGGCACCGTATTGTGCGAGGATGTCTTCAGGAGATACGATATTCCCCTTAGACTTACTCATCTTGGTCCCATCTTTTAATACCATCCCTTGGGTGAGGAGGTTTTGGAACGGTTCATCGGTTTTGCACATACCGAAGTCATGGAATACTTTAGTGAAGAAACGTGCATATAACAAGTGAAGAATAGCGTGTTCTACACCACCGATGTATTGGTCAACACCGTTTTCCATCCAGAAGTCCGCTTTGTCTTTCGCGAATGGCATTTCGGTGTTGTGCGGGTCGCAGTAACGCAAGAAATACCAGCTGGAGCAGACAAAGGTGTCCATGGTATCGGTTTCACGACGTGCAGGCTTACCACAGATAGGACAAGTGGTTTCAACAAAGTCCTTTACATAATTCAATGGGGATTCGCCGTTTGCCTTAAATTCCACATCTTCAGGGAGCATGACAGGCAATTGGTCTTCCGGTACAGGAACCGCCCCACAGTCATCACAATAAATAATAGGAATTGGTGCCCCCCAGAAACGTTGACGGGAAATCAACCAATCTCTCAAACGGAAGTTTACTGTTTGATGGCCTTTGCCCATTTCATCGAGCTTTGCAACGATGGCACGACCGGCTTCAACGTTATTCATACCGTCAAATTCACCGGAGTTCATCATGACCCCTTCATCCACGTAAGCTGCTTCCATTTCGTCCACAGTCAATACATGGTCCTTCGGAGTAACAACCACTTCAATTGGATGGCCGAATTTCTTCGCAAACATAAAGTCACGTTCGTCATGTGCAGGTACACCCATAACGGCACCGGTACCATATTCATAGATGACATAGTTACCAACAAAGATTGGCACTTGCTTGCCGTTAATAGGGTTTACTGCATAGGCGCCGGTAAATACCCCTTCTTTTTCAGTTTCATTGGAGGTACGTTCGATTTCGCTCATCTTGGTGGTACGGTCGATGAATTCTTGAACGGTCGCTGCTTCAGCCTTTCCTTCAATAAATTTTTGTACCAATGGGTGTTCCGGTGCAAGCACCACATAGGTTACCCCAAAAAGGGTGTCCGGACGGGTGGTAAACACTTCAAAGGTATCGCCTGTTTCCGCTTCAAAGGTAATCATTGCCCCTTCGCTGCGACCAATCCAGTTTTCTTGCATAATCTTAACCTTGTTTGGCCAGCCTTCCAATTTATCGAGGTCGTCCAACAAGCGTTGTGCATAATCGGTAATTTTGAAGAACCATTGGTCCAAGGATTTCTTTTCTACGATGGAATCGCAACGTTCACATTTGCCATCTACAACCTGTTCGTTTGCCAATACGGTTTGGCAACTTGGGCACCAGTTTACATTGGCATTTTTCTTGTATGCCAAGTTATTTTTGTAGAGTTGTAAGAAAATCCATTGTGTCCAACGATAGTAGTCAGGCATGCAGGTGGTTGCTTCGCGATTCCAGTCAAAGCTCAAGCCAAGTGCATTAAATTGGCGCTTCATATTGGCAATGTTTTCGCGAGTCCATTTTGCCGGTGGCACACCATGTTTAATGGCTGCATTTTCTGCAGGCAAACCAAAGGAGTCCCAGCCCATTGGATGTAACACGTTGTAGCCATGCATGGTTTTAAAGCGTGCAATAACATCACCAATAGAGTAGTTACGCACGTGACCCATATGAAGGTTACCAGATGGGTATGGGAACATTTCTAAGCAGTAATAATTTGGCTTGGTGGTGTCATCTGCTTTATAGAGATTTTCCTCCGCCCATTTCTGCTGCCATTTTGATTCTATTTTCTTAAAATCATATTGTTCAATCATCTTTCAAAGGCCCTTTCTTTTTCTCCCTCTGTACTATAACAACGGAAGAATTCGTTGCTTTCTATTATAATAATTATCCCAAGGAACGTCAACGTTCCCACCGGGCTTCTCCATCACTATTTTTTAATATCAGCTATTCACCGTAAAGGTATACAAAAAGCGGGGCACTTCTGTTTGAAGCACCTCGCTTTTTTGTTGTAAGCCTTACTTTTCATTCAGTTTAGCCGCAATTTTTTCGATGGTTTCCTCACTGACAATATGTTCAATGCGACAGGCATCTTCTTCTGCTACATCCGGCGCCACACCGAATATTTCAATCAACGCCGCTTGGATTAAGCGATGTCTGCGTGCCACATTCTCTGCCTTGGCTAAGCCAAGATCGGTCAGGTGAATGTATTTTTTGCCATCCATGTAGATGAGTCCTTTTTCGGAAAGAATTTTCATGGCACGACTCACACTTGGCTTTGAATAGTCCAAGGCATGAGCAACGTCAATGCTTCTCACCTGTTCCATTTGCTTTTGCAAACGCAGGATGGTTTCCAGATAATCTTCACCGGATTCGTAAATATCATTTGGCATTGGTTCCACCCCTTAAATTTCGCTGTCGTATTGCCAAATAGTCTCCACGGCTTGGCGCTTTTTTGCGTCTTACAATCGCAATGACTATCGCAGCCAAAATAATCACTAAGCTGATGACCTGTGCCATGCGAAGCGGTCCAAGCATGAGGCTATCGGTTCTAAACCCTTCTATAAAGAAGCGTCCGACAGAGTAGTAAACAAAGTACGCGAGTGCAATATCCCCTTCTTTGAGCTTTATATTTCGTGATAAAAGCATCAACAGCACAAAGCCCAGAATGTCCCAAATACTTTCATATAAAAAGGTTGGGTGACGGTATGCCCCGTCAATGAACATTGCCCACGGAACCACATCCGGACTGACCTCATAGCCGTAGGCTTCTTGATTAAAGAAGTTTCCCCAACGCCCAATGGCCTGCCCGAGAATGAGGAATGGCGCGATGATATCAAACAACTGCCATAAACGAAAGTGATACTTTTTTGTACAAACAGCGGCCGCAATCATCCCACCGATGATGCCGCCATGAATGGCGAGTCCCCCGTGCCATACCGCAATAATTTCACTGGGATGTTGGCTGTAATAGTCCCATTCAAAAAGAACATAATACAGCCGCGCCCCCAAAATGGCACAGACTATACAAGCAATAACAAGATTCAGGTATAAATCTTCATCGAGATTTTGAAGTTTGGCTTCTCTGGTAGTGCCAAGTACACCAATTAAAAACGCAAGCGCAATTAAAATGCCGTACCAATGCACCGCCACCGGGCCGATTTCAAAAGCTATTGGATCCATTCTTTCAGTCCCCTCTAGTCATTTGACGTATTGCAAACACAGAGGTCCTTACGCGCGGAGTTGACCGCCGCATTCACTTTCGATGGCAGCAATAATCTTTTGAAGTTCTACTTGAACGAGGTCATCGGTCAAGGTTTGTTCATCGCTTTGGAATACCAAGGAGAAGGCGATGGATTTCTTATCCAAGCCGAGTTGAATTCCTTCATAAATGTCAAAAACATTGATAGCTTTGAGATAATTTGGCTCTGCACCAACAATAGCAGCCTTGATGGCGCCCATTGGCACGCTCTTTTCTACAACCACAGCCAAATCACGCGCAACTGCCGGATACTTAGGGGTTTCTTCATATACAGGAACCACTTCACCTACGCTGACAATCACGTCCATAGAAAGTTCAGCAGCATATACAGGAGCTTTAATATCGTAATTTTTCACAACGAGTGGATGCAATTCACCGAAAATCCCGCAGTAGGTGTCACCGATGTAAAGAGCAGCAGTACGACCAGGATGCCAGGTTGGATCATCGGTCACTGCTTCAACATGCCAATCATGGATGTGAAGGTCGCTCAAAAGGGATTCGATGATGCCCTTGAGGTAGTAGAAATCATATGCCTTTTGAGTGCCCATCCAATCCTTTCTGGTTTGACCGGTCATCCCAATCACCAAGTGTTGGTCTTCCTTGGCAAGATTGTCCATGGTGAGGTCGTGGTCACTGGAGAATACAGAACTGCATTCAAACAAGGCAAGGTTTTGTTGTTGATGGTGTACGTTTTTGCTGATGGTATCCAACATGCAAGGCATGAGGGAGGTACGCATAACACACATATCTTCGCTGAGTGGGTTAGAAATGGCGATTTGGTTGCGACGCACATCGTCTTCCTTGTAGCGGAGCAAGTCACAATGCTTCTTACCAATGAAGCTATAGGTAATGATTTCGTTCAAGCCAAGACCTGTGAGCTTGTTCTTCACACGGTCGGTCAAACGTTGTGCAGGAGTGAGCACCCCAGGGTTGGTTGCGCCGTATGGCAAGGATTCAGGAATGTTGTCATAGCCGTAAAGGCGAGCAATTTCTTCCACCAAATCTTCTTGGATGGAAATATCCGGACGATGAGACGGCACTTGAACGGTCAAGCCTTCTTCATCTTCTTCCAATACTTGGAAGCCGAGGTCTACCAAATAGCCACGCATTTCTTCGTAAGGAATATCGGTACCAAGAATATCGTTGGCCTTATGGTATTTCATAGATACGACAACCGGTTCGTGTGAGGTTGGGTATTGGTCGATTTGACCGCTCACCAAGGTCGCCCCAGCAGTTTCGACCATGAGGTTGGCTGCACGCCAGCCGGCAAATCCGGTCATTTCAATGTTTACGTTCTTTTCGAAGCGCAAGGATGCTTCGGTACGAAGACCGAGAGCCACTGCGGTACGACGTACGTTGGTGGCTTGGAAGCACGCTGCTTCGATGAATACGTCTTCAGTGGTATCTGCCACTTCGGTATTTTCGCCACCCATGACACCGGCAACGCCGATGGCACGTTCACCGTCGCAAATAAGGAGCATTTCTTCATTCAATGCACGATCTTGACCGTCGAGGGTGGTAATGTGTTCATCTTTTTCTGCGGTGCGTACCACAATTTCCTTGTTAGCCAAGGTGGTGTAGTCGTAAGCATGCAAAGGTTGACCAAGTTCCATCATGACGTAGTTGGTTACGTCAACGAGGTTAGAGATTGGACGCATGCCTGCGCATTGCAAACGGTGTTCCATCCAAAGTGGGGAACGACCAATTTTTGCGCCCTTTACCATGGTGCCGGTGAAACGGTGGCAAAGTTCAGGGGCCTTGTTGGTCACGGTCATATAGTCATTGACATCGTTGCCGTCTTGGATGGTGATGTCAATTGGCTTCACAGGCTTTTTGAGAAGTGCGCCCACTTCCTTTGCGATGTTGTACACACTCAAGCAATCGGAACGGTTTGGAGTCAAGTCTACATCCAATACCCAGTCGTTCATGCCAAGGTATTCCATCACATCTGCACCCAATGGGGCATCATCAGGAAGCACGCGAATGCCGTCTTTATCTGCAGGTGCCACGAGATCTTCGTCCACACCGATTTCTTGCATAGAGCAAATCATCCCGTTGGATTCAACGCCACGCAATTTTGCTTTTTTAATCTTGAAGCCGCCAGGGAGTTCAGCGCCCACTTGCGCAAACATCACCGTTTGCCCTTGAGCAATATTTGGCGCACCACATACAACTTGAATGCTATTTTCGCCATCGGTGGTCACGGTGCAAAGATGCAAGTGATCGGAATCCGGATGGTCTTCACAGGTCAATACCTTTGCTACAACAACGCCGCTTACGCCTTTGTTGGTTGGTTCAACCCCGCCGATTTCAACGCCGGCGCGGGTGATAATTTCAGCCAATTCATAAGCAGATTGTTCGATATCAACATACTCTTTTAACCAATTATATGAAACTAACATGCTGACCTCCTACTTATTAAAATTGATCCAAGAAACGTTCGTCATTGGCAAACAACAAACGCAAGTCATTGATGCCATAACGCAACATCGCAATACGTTCAACACCCATCCCGAATGCAAAACCGGTCACCTTTTCAGGGTCGTAGCCACCGGCACGCAATACGTTTGGATGCACCATCCCACTACCGAGGATTTCCAACCAACCGGTGTGAGAGCATACACGGCAGCCCTTGCCACCACAAGCCACGCAGCTGATGTCTACTTCAGCGGATGGTTCAGTGAATGGGAAGTAGCTTGGACGCAAACGGATCTTTACATCTTGACCGAACATTTCGCGAACGAATGCCAACAAGGTCCCCTTGAGGTCAGCCATGGTGATATGTTCATCCACAACCAAGCCTTCAATTTGGTGGAACATTGGAGAGTGGGTAGCGTCATCGTCCTTACGGTATACGCGACCCGGTGCAATCACCTTAACTGGCAATTGACCGTTCATCTTTTCCATCGCGTGAACCTGTACGCCGGAGGTCTGAGTACGAAGCACAACCTTGTCATTGATATAGAAGGTATCTTGCATGTCACGTGCCGGATGGTCCGGTGGCAAGTTCAAGGCTTCGAAATTGTAATAGTCACTTTCAATTTCCGGACCTTCAGCCACTTCAAAGCCGAGACCGGTAAAGATGCGCTTGGCATCGTTAATCACTTGAGTGAGTGGATGCAAGTGCCCTTGTGGCATGCTCATCCCAGGCATGGTTACGTCCAAGGTTTCTGCAGCCAAGCGTTCGTTCATGATTTTTTCACGAAGCGCTTCGGTCTTTGCTTCCAACGCATTGTTGATGGTATCGCGCACAGTATTTGCAAGTTCGCCCATGATTGGACGTTCTTCGGCGCTGAGCTTCCCCATGCCCTTCAAAATTGCAGTAAGTTCCCCTTTTTTACCGAGGTATTTTACACGCAACTCGTTGATTTTTTCTAAGTCATCATAACTTTCAATGGCGTTCAATGCCGCCTCTTTGATTTGCATTAAAGAGTCTTTCATCTTTTTCCTCCTTACAAAATAAAAAGGCACTTCATCCCCCAAAAGGGACGAAGTGCCGTGGTACCACCCTTATTATTTATCCTTTACGGACAAATCACTTAAATCGTTAACGCCTGATACGCCTTCCCCTACACTATTCAAGGAAGGATACTCCCGGGCGAAATCCACATGTTGCGCGCTGTAAGATGGTTCCAGTCGTGCCATCTCTCCCTATCACAGTCACTGCAAGCAGGCTCCCGTTCTCAGTATATCTATAAGTCGCGCCAAAGCGCTATAACATCTATAGTATAAAAGAAGCCCTCCGGATTGTAAAGGGAAAAAACGACCACAAACAGCTATTCATCCACCGCAAGCACGCAATCAATCCAACTTGCATCATTTAGAATCGGTTTGCCGATACCAATCATATCACACTTTCCCGCTTCAATAAGCGCCTCCGCTTCCTCACGGAAGCGAATACCACCAGTAAGCAGCACCGGCACATCCACCGCCCGCTTCACACACTCGGATTCCTCGCCAAAATATCCTGCCTGCGTATTGCCCTTCAAACGGAACCCTGCCAAACCGCCAGACACGTCAATCATATCCACCCCTGCCGCTTCAAAGCGCTTGGCTGCTTCTGCGATTTCATCCAAAGTCGAACCACCCTCTATATGGTCATAGGCACCGAAACGGAAAATCACCGGATAGTCATCGCCCACCGCTTCACGCACCATGCGAATAATTTCGCATTGGAAACGGGTGCGCCCTTCCATCGTGACACCATTGTAAGCATCAGTGCGATGATTGGTTAAGGGTGAATAAAATTGGTTCAACAAAAAACCGTGGGCACAGTGGATTTCCACACCGTCATACCCCACATCCTTCGCACGCAATGCCGCATCCACAAAAGCTTCTTGAATACGCGCAATCTCCTCAAGGGACAACCCGTCCACCGTTAAAGGCGGCTGTCCAATAATGTCCTCGGTGGTATATTGACCGGCATGGCTGATTTGCGCCATCACCTTGGTCGTTCCTTGAGCGTGAATTGCCTCCACGAGCTTTCTAAGACTCGCCAAATCTGCATCAGGTCCCAATGACAGTTGTCCGTGAGACGCCTTGCCTTCTTTCAACACATACGCATGCTCAGTAATAATCAACCCCAACTTACCGGAACGCTCGCGATAATACTCGCATAACGCATCACTGGCCACCCCGGACGCCGTCTTTTCCGTTGCCATCGGCGGCAATACCAAACGGTTCGCCAACTCTAAAGTACCAATGCGAATTGGTTGTTCCAACATCTTGTACCACATCCTTTGCAATTTACAAAAAAGAGCCTTCATTATATATGAAGGCTCTTCACAACATCAATCAAACAACACACTTTCCATAAAACCAACCACACCTTCACAAACTTCATCCTTCAACTCGGAATAATTGTGAATTTCATGACGATAACCCGGATATACCAAGGTTGTCACGTCGTGACCAGTATCAATCAACCAATTGGTGGTTTCATACACCCCTTGCCCATACATCCCAAATGGATCTTCATCACCGGCAATAGAATAAATAGGCAGCTCGGTTGGCACACGTTCAGCCCATTCTTTACCAGTTACTTCCTTCATCATTTCGATAAAGTAAAGCAAAGACTTATTTGCAGTAGGCTTGGTGAACGCATCGAATGGATCCTCTGCATGGTCTACCTGCACAAATGGATCGTGGCAAATCCATTCATTGCCAATCTTTGGTTCCTTTACACGGTCATTCATCCAACCAAGCATCACACCAACAGCTTCAGCACTGCTTTCATCTCCCTTGCCCTCTGCCACCAATTTTTCAAGCATAGCGGTTGCTTCGCTGAAATCCAATGAGCCACAGGTCCCACACATCGTCGCACCGGCAAGTTCATGACCGTAACGCGCCATAAACTGACGAGTAATCACAGAACCCATACTGTGTCCAAAGAAGAAATATGGCAAGTCAGGGAATTTTTCGGTCACGATGTCCTTCAAACGCTTTTCATCCTCAACCATAGTGTCGAAGCCCTTGTCTCCCCAATCGCCCCAGGTATCGTTTGCCATCGCAGTTTTCCCATGACCCACGTGGTCATCGGCAGCCACCACAAAGCCTGCTTCCAAATATTGCACAATCATATGGAAATAACGACGGGAATGTTCGCCAAAGCCGTGTACCAATTGCACCACCCCAACAGGCTTCTTTGCCGGTACATAAATCCACGCTTGTACCTGATCGCGGTCATTGTAAGATGGAAAAGAAAATTCGTGTAACATCTCAGTCACTCCTCTAATATATTTACTACTCACAGTTTACCCGACACAATATGACACTTGCAATCACAAACACACAAAAAGGCAGAAAGATTTCACACGCTCTGCCCCATACTCATTCACTCAAACGATAATGACCCACAATCTGCGCTTCATAACGATCCATAATATCCTCTTCATAAGAAACTTGCACCGGATTGGCATGATGAATCAAATACGGTATCCCCTTGCGATTGCGCACATCCGACACCATCCCGATATGATTATTAAAAATCACAATATCGCCACCCTGCCATTGATCGATTTGAGATAAATCTGTGGTCAAAGACACCGCATGGGCCGCAAAATACACCTGTAAATTCGGCACCCGACGAAAATCAATATTAGCATCCGGCACCGCCACATTGTAAGCCTCCGGCCGCGCATGAATATCCGCATCCACCAGCGCCTGCAAATCGTAGCCCGCCGCCAACATCGCCTGTGCAATCACATCCGTACACACACCGAACTCATCCGTCGGATGACCACCCTCGTAATAGGCACTCTTATACTTTGGCTCCGTTGCAATATAATCACGCGCCCCCTGCAACACATCACTCTGGTCATCCACACCATCGCCATCCTTGTCCACACTACTATGGAAATCCGCAATGCCAAAATCCGCATTCGACCGCCCATTCACAACCCCTGCACTCGTTCCAAAAAAGAAGCCGCGAAGCGGATACGTACACACCGCAATCACACACAACATCGCAAGCAACGTCAATAACCGCTTCATCCACTTACCCATCGCAAAGTGCCTCCTCGTTCACAAACCTCAGCATTACAGCAAAAACTGCGCCATCACCACCGCAAAAATAAACAACCCCGTCGCCGTCATCAACCAAAAACCACTTCGATCATTCTCACGCTTATAATCCAATCCACGCACCAAAAGCAACGCCCCTAGCGCCAACATCATCACAGGCATCACCACACCACGAGCCCCCACACTAAAGAAACTCAAAGCCCCCATCAAAATAACAACAACAGACAAACCAACCTTCAACCCACGCGTATTCACACACAACACCTCCTACCATTTATTTTGCTTATTATAGCATACGGACACCAATCCCCTGCAAAAAGTCATAGAAAAGTAAGAAAAAAGACCGGAAAAATCCGGTCCAATCATTCACATATTACATAAACAAAAATCCCACAAACCCAGCAGCAATGAAGCAGAAAAAGCTCTTCGCAAAAGTCCCCTACGCCCGTGAACGCTGTCTGCCACGCGCTTCACTGTGATAATCACCATACACCTTAGAGCCCACATCATGAAAAAACGCCTGCCCCATAAACTTGAAAAAATAATACAACGAGCACACAAAGAGAATAATTGATACCAACATAATACATTCTCCTTTTTGATATCCTTATCAATTAAGTCCTTACGGATATATTTTAACACACTCTTCCAATATTACGCGCTACTTTTATTTCAAAGAAAACAAAAAAGAGCAACCACAAAGTGTGGTCACTCTCCATGTTATTGTCCGTATGATTCTACATTCTCTGCCACCATGCTCAAGTTTACTTGCGACGAATGATAAAGACCATCCTTTTTTAAACGTTCATACAGCACCGTTCCCAGCAGGTCCATGACGTCCTTCATCATATCCGCATCACTAAACATCTTCACAAAGAATGATTCGTTTTGATTGTATCGTTGCGCCGCCATTTTCGGAAAATCCTTTTCAAACAACATCTTAAAGGTTTTAAAGTCATTTCCTTGGGCGTAGTCCTTCCACTTATCCTGGGCCGCAAAATCATTTTGCAATTGCAGCAGCACCTTGTCCATTTCTGTAAAGGTCGTCCCATACTTCTCGTTAATCTTGTCGATGATGACGGTCAGCGGGTCTTTTGTCTTTTTGCGCCGGCCCGCCTCACCGGTGATTGGACGGAACCCTTCATCTGTAGAAGCCAAATCAATGCTGCCTTCAAACTCCTTTTCTAAACGATAATATTCCAACATCACCTTATCGTCAATATCAACAACCTCACTTGTACCTTTCGGTAACTGTTTGCTCAAAAACTTGGCATACACGCTAAACTTGTGAATGTCTCTGTCAAATAAGCGACACACCTGAGTGATAAACGCATAGATGCGGTTGAATCTTGAAAGGGTCGTTTTGAAGACATCCTGTTCTTCCGGCTTCAATGCCATATAACGGTCCAATGCAGGCTGGATTTGACTCTGCAATTTGCCCAAGTCCCCAACGCTTTGCGCCTTGCCCGAAAAGAACACCTCGGCAAACTTCATCACTTCCGCCTCCCGATACACACTGAATTCGTCCAAGGTATTCTTCAAATCGTACACCACATTCGGATTGGTTTCTTCTTCCAAAACCGTCCCTTCATAATACGGTTCAAAGGCCGCTTGAATCTCCTCCGCCGTGTTCACAAAATCCAGCACAAAGGTGTCTTGCTTGCCACGCATCGTACGATTCAAGCGAGATAACGTTTGCACCGCCTTCACGCCTGAAAGCTTCTTATCTACAAACATCGTGTGCAATAGTGGCTCATCAAAGCCCGTTTGATATTTCTCGGCAACAATCAACATGCCAAATTCATCGGTATGGAATGCCGCCGGCAATGCCTTTTCCTTGATGGTCTCACCGGCACTGTTTTTGTTGAGCGATTCTTCAGTATAAGTTTGTCCATCATCCTCAATCTCACCGGAAAAAGCCACCAACACATTCAAATCTTGATAGCCCTTTTCGCTTATTTGACGCTCAAACTCTTTCAAATAACGCACTGCATGCAAACGTGATGGCGTGACAACCATCGCCTTGGCCTTGCCGCCCATCTTGTGACGGGTCACATTCATAAAATGCGCCAACATCACTGCCGTTTTTTGAGCGATATTATGGGGATGCAAGGTTTCAAACTTTCGAATGGCCTTGAGTCCCGCCGCAGAATCCAGCTCCGGATCATCTGGAATGGCCTTGGCAATCTTGTAGTACATGTTATACGTCATGTAGTTTTTCAACACATCGAGAATAAACCCTTCCTCAATGGCTTGACGCATCGAATAAATATGAAACGGATGGTAGCGCCCCGCTTCATCCCTCTGTCCAAACATTTGCAAGGTTTTATCCTTTGGCGTTGCGGTAAAAGCAAAGAATGACATGTTATCATGAATCCCTTGCGCTGCCAATTCTTCCAAAAGCTTGTCCTCGTCGTCCTTGCGTGCGGCTTCCGATTCGTATTCCATATCGGCAAATGCTTCCAGCACCTTTTCCGTATCCGCTAACGCGCGCTTGAGCTTCTTTGCCGCATCCCCGGTTTGAGAGGAGTGGGCCTCATCAATAATAATGGCAAAACGCTTATTGTCCGCCTGCACGTCCTTGTAAATCACCGGAAACTTTTGCAAAGTTGTGATGATAATCGGCACCCCATCGTTAATCGCTTCCTTGAGCTGTTGGGCATTTTTATCAATTTTCTTCACCACGCCATCCACATGGTCAAACTGGTACACCGTGTTCTGCAATTGACTATCCAACACGCGGCGATCGGTCACGATTATCACCGATTGGAAAATCTTTTCATCCTTGGCATTGTGCAAGCCACTTAAGCGATGCGCCAGCCATGCAATGGAATTGGACTTGCCGGAGCCGGCACTGTGCTGAATCAAATAGCTATGCCCCGCGCCCTTTTCACGCACATCCGCCAAAAGCTTCGTCACCACATCCAACTGATGATAGCGTGGGAAAATCATGCGCTCGGAAACCACATCGCCATTGCCGTCTCGCTTGACTTCCAAATGCAAGTACTTATGAAGAATTTCAAGCAAACGGTCTTTGCACAGCACCTCTTCCCACAGATACGCCGTATCGTACCCCTCTTCATTGATTGGATTCCCTTGACCACCCACAGCCCCTGCACCATTGCACCCTTGGTTGAATGGGAGGAAGTAGGTCTTTGCCCCTTCCAGCTTGGTGGTCATATACACGCGCGACAAGTCCACCGCAAAGTGGACCAACACCCTTTCTTTAAAGGTAAATATTGCATCCTTACCGGCACGATCGAACTTATATTGATTAATCGCATTGGCCGTACTTTGTCCCGTGAACTGGCACTTTAATTCCATGGATACCACGGGAATACCATTCACAAAGAGCACCATATCAATGCTGTTTTCATTGTTCAGCGAGTAATGAAGTTGTCGGGTGCAGTGCAGCACATTCGCTTCATACTGCGCCACCGTGGTCTCATTGATGGCGGTCTCCTGCTTCCAAAAAACCGCACGGAATTTAATCCCACGATCCGTGAATCCTTGACGCAACAC
>SAMEA3387496__coassemble_1611_pt1 | contig 21246 bp, 20 predicted proteins | sample SAMEA3387496__metabat2_high_PE_007 | metagenome-assembled genome bin SAMEA3387496 (sample SAMEA3387496) | Felis catus | biome: Faeces | place: United Kingdom | collected 2012
GCGAAAATCTACGAGCCGATGTTGATGGACACCCTGCATATTCCGGCGCCGGACTGCTACCGTTGTCCGTACGGTGCACAGCGTGATGGCTGCGATTGTGCCTGCCTTGAGCATGCACGAGCGATGTTTGAACAATACGGTGCCGAAACAGCGGCCCTCATTGTCGAACCGCTCCTTCAAGGCAGTGCCGGGATGCGTATCTATCCGGCGGCTTATCTCAAGGGCCTGCGTGATCTTTGCGATGAATTCGGTGTGCTCCTTATTGCCGATGAAATTGCCACCGGCTTTGGGCGCACCGGTAAAATGTTTGCCTGCGACCATGCCGGCATTAGTCCGGATATCATGTGCCTTTCTAAAGGGCTTACCGGTGGGTATTTACCGATGGCACTTACGGTGACCACGGAGGCGATTTATCAAGCCTTTTACAGCGACTACAACGAGGGCAAGGCCTTTATGCACAGTCATACCTATAGCGGCAATCCCTTGGGCTGCAGTGCGGCATTAGCTGTGCAACAGGTAATGCGTGAGGAGCACATTTTGGAACACGCTCAAGCACGCGCACCGTATTTACACAATAAGCTCTTAGATGCCTTTGCGGATCATCCTCATGTGGGTGAAATTCGTCAGCTCGGTCTCATCAATGCAGTGGAAATTGTCAAGGACCGCAAAACAAAAACAGCCTACGACAGCGCATTGCGAACGGGCTATGCAGTGTATAAGGAAGCCCTCAAGGAAGGCTTGCTCCTGCGTCCCTTAGGCGATGTGCTCTACTTTAATCCGCCGCTTATTATTAACGAGGCGGAAATCGACGAAGCCGTGGCACGTATGACGCGCGCCTTCCATAAAATCATCTCCAATCATCAATAAATAATATGTGACGCATGGTGCCATTTGGCCTATGCGTTTTTTTCATATACAGAGCCTGTTGGCGCACTTTTCGGCTTTACGGGTGAGGCGGGAGAATGGGACTAAAAGAGTTGTATATAAACCTTGAAATATGATAAGATGAAACATGCGAGAGTGTGCGCTTTGGCGCACGCCAAAACTAAAAAAATAAACTTGCCAAGAGGAGGAAAGCCAACTATGAAATGCATCTCATGGAATGTCAACGGCTTGCGCGCTGTTGTCGGAAAAGGCTTTGTCGATATATTTAACGCTCTTGACGCTGACATATTCGCCTTACAGGAAACCAAGCTCCAACCCCATCAGATTGACTTGGAACTTCCCGGCTATCAACAATTTTTCTGTAGTGCAGAGAAAAAAGGGTACTCCGGTACCGCCATCTTTACCCGCAAGGCACCCCTTGATGTTCGCTACGGTTTGGGGATTCCGGAGATGGATACCGAAGGCCGTGTGATTACCATGGATATGGGGGACTACTATTTTGTGACCACCTATACGCCAAACTCTCAAACTGAGCTCAAGCGTTTGGACTACCGCATGCAATGGGACGATGCGTGGCGCAACTACCTCTGTGCGCTCAAAGCGGAAAAACCGGTCATTGCCTGTGGGGACCTCAATGTGGCCCATACGGAAAATGACCTCAAGAATCCAAAAACCAACCGCCGCAATGCCGGCTTCACCGATGAAGAACGCGGTAAGTTCACTGAGCTTTTGAGTGCGGGCTTTATTGATACTTGGCGCCATCAACACCCAGAGGTCGAGCAGGTCTATTCTTGGTGGAGCTATCGTTTCAAGGCACGCGAAAAGAACGCCGGATGGCGCATTGACTATTTTGTGGTCAGTGAGGACTTAGAAGATCAAATCGTTTCTACCGATATTCACACCGAAATTTTCGGCTCGGACCACTGTCCGGTTGAGCTTGTTGTGAATGTGTAAGTAGAATTTGATATAGAGGGAGAGCAACCATGAATTTTTTAAAGCGCATAAATCGCGATATTGAAGTCGTGTTTGAACGCGACCCGGCAGCCACATCACGTTTGGAAGTCGTCTTAAACTATCCGGGGCTGCATGCCATCTGGGCGCATCGCCTGACCCATAAGCTCTATCTTAAAAATATGCGTGTATTGGCACGCTTCCTATCTCAGGTGGCACGCTTCTTTACTCAAGTGGAAATTCACCCAGGCGCTCAGCTCGGGGAAGGCCTGTTTATTGACCACGGCTGTGGCATCGTTATCGGTGAAACCGCCATCGTGGGCAAGAATGTGACCCTTTATCAAGGGGTGACCCTTGGTGGGACCGGCAAGGAAAGTGGCAAGCGCCACCCAACTGTTGGCGACAATGTCATGATTTCCAGCGGTGCCAAAGTCTTGGGAAACATCAATGTTGGCAATAACGTCAAAATCGGCGCAGGCTCTGTTGTGCTTAAAAGTGTGCCGGACAACTGCACCGTTGTAGGGATTCCGGGTCATGTGGTGGTGCGCGACGGCCTTCGCGTCAAGACTGACGAACACCATGTGGACTTGAACCACAACCAACTGCCGGATCCGGTGGACGACTATTTACGTATTTTGACCTATCGTTTGGATGCGGTGACCAGCCGTATTAAGGAATTGGAGGAAAAGCTTTGAATCAAGAAGTAATGATTTATAATACCTTGGCAAAGAAAAAAATGCCATTTGTATCCCTCGAAGAAGGTAAGGTGAAGATGTATGTGTGTGGGCCAACCACCTATAACTACATTCATCTTGGGAATGCGCGTCCAATCGTTGTTTTTGACACCGTACGTCGCTACTTCACCTACCTTGGTTACGATGTGACCTTCGTCTCCAACTTTACCGATGTAGACGACAAGATCATCAAGCGTGCCAACGAAGAAGGCAAGGATCCGGTGAAGCTCGCTGCTTACTACATTGATGCCTACTTTGAAGACACCAAGGCTTTGGGTGTGATGCCTGCTGACGTTCACCCAAAGGTGAGTGAACATATCCCACAAATCATCGATTTTGTTCAAGGGCTCATTGACAAGGGCTATGCGTATGCGTTGGACAACGGCGATGTGTATTACTCTGTGCGTAAATTCGCCGACTACGGCCAGCTTTCCGGTCGCGACATCAACGACCTTTTGAGCGGCGCTCGCGTAGAAGTGGACGAAAAGAAAAAAGACCCACTCGATTTTGCCCTCTGGAAGAGTGCAAAGCCGGGTGAACCTTATTGGGAATCCCCATGGGGCAAGGGACGTCCGGGCTGGCACATTGAATGCTCTGCCATGAGCGCCCAATATCTCGGCGATACCTTCGATATTCACGGTGGTGGTCAAGACCTCATCTTCCCTCACCATGAAAACGAAATCGCTCAAAGCTGTGCCCTTCATGATGCGCCAATGGCTCGTTACTGGATGCACAACGGTTTTATTACCATCAACCAAGAAAAAATGAGCAAATCTAAAGGCAACTTCTTCATGCTCCGTGATATTTTGGAACGCTTCGACCCACAAGTGGTACGCTTCTATCTCTTGAGCGTTCAATACCGCAGCCCACTTGATTTTGATGATGAAAAAATCGACGTGGCTGGGCGTGGTCTTGAACGTCTCAAAAATGCTGCCGATGCGGTGGCAAAGGCCATGAAGCTCGCAGGCAATCATGAAGATGAGGATGCCGTTACCCTTCGCGAAAAAGCCGCAAAGGCAGAAGCCGATTTCCGTGCAGCGATGAACGATGACTTCAACACTGCCCTTGCGATTGCTGCCCTTTTTGAACTTGCCAAGGATATTAACATCTACCTCAAAAAGGACCATTTTGATACCAATACCTTAGAAGTGGCACAAAAGGTGCTCACCGATTTGGCAGGCGTTCTCGGGATTGAACTCGGCGCTGAAGCCGGTGCGGACGATGACTTGGCTGACAAGCTCATGGACCTCATCATCGCTATTCGCAAGGACGCACGTGCCAACAAAGACTTCCAAACCGCAGACCGTATTCGTGACGGCCTCGCCGAAATCGGTGTCATCTTAGAAGATGGCAAAGCCGGTACCACCTGGAAGCGTCAATAAGATTGATAAGACTGCACACGCAGCCTCTTATACTCAGACAAAAGAAAAACACATTCTCTCTTGCACAAGTAGGCAAGAGAGAATGTGTTTTTTATTTTTGCAAGGTCTCGTTGTCCGTAGCGAGCTGCGCTAAATTTACAGATTTTAAAGTGTTGTCGATAGAATCCTGTACATCACTGAGTACATAATGAACCGCACAGTAGCCCGGGGTGTTGCGTGCGCAGCAACCGTCCGGTGCGGTGCAGGCGTTCAAAATAAAGTCGTCGTCCATGACATGAATGATGTCAAAGAGGCTGATGTTTTCCGGCGGTGTGGTGAGCACATAGCCACCGCGCTTGCCTTGGAAGGAAATCAGATAGCCGGCGTCTTTAAGACGGGGAACGATTTTCAAAAAGTAATTGTAGGGAATGTTCATCTTTTCTGCGATAACCTTCCCGGAGCAACTGCCATCCGGCGCGAAGAGAGGATCCGGATCGTAGTAGTTTGCTAGATACATCATAATGCGAATGGCGTAATCCGTCGTGATGTTGAGTGACAAGAGAGCCACCTCCTTGTTGTAGTACCATCCCAATCATGGGAAATAAATAAAACCATATCGAGTATAATATATTTTAGCAAATTTAACGGTGAGTTTCCATAGATAATTGGTCTGTTTGATAATATTATTTGAAGTAAATTATTAAAGTGACTGTAAGAGTTGAGGAATTCCCTTGCAATGAGAGATGTGGGGTTTTGGATAAAATGGCGTGTTTTTGGCGGTAGCTCTATAAAAAACGGCGTGGATAGAGTATACTAGGTGTGATTCAGTTAATATTTATTCAAGAGAGGTGTTTCATTTGCAGCAGTATCATAGAATCATCAAGCGGGTGGCGGCGGTGCTTGTATTGATCGCCGTATGTTGCTCCTTGTTTGTTGGTTTTAAGCGTATTCAAGTGGAGCAAGATTATAAAACGGTGAATCTTTCCGTCAACGAATCTGACGTACGTGCCCTTGCAAACGGCAATGGGCTGACGAACGAGGAGATGCTTGCCCTATTAAAAGAAAACGGTGTGAGTCAGGTGCTCTTTAAGGAGTCCACCCTGGCAAGCCTTGAAACTGCGGGTCACATCGAAATTGCCAAGGGCGCCGAAGTGAGCCGTTTGAGCATCGCAGACGAGTTGCCTGCGGATTTAGTGGTTAATCCTGCCAATTACTACATCGTTGTGACCAACGATGCATGGCGTGAACAGGTGCTTCGCGAAGTGCCTGCAAAAATTGCCGGCGCCGTGGCTTACGATCAGGGAACCTTGGGTGTGGTTAGTGTGCCAACGAGCCTTGAAGCCACTGCAGGCAGTCAAGATAAGGCCTTACAAAGTATCACCGCCATCGGTGTGGGTTTTGACAAGGCGTGGATGAATACCGTAGCGGATGCAGACTTTGGCATCATTGCACAAGTATGCTCCTGGAAGAACCCAACCGGTGCGTCTTTAAAAATGCTGGCAAATGACATTAAAAATGTGCCAAATCTTGCCATGCTCATGTTTAATGACAAAGAAGTACCGGGTTATCCCAAAAATATCGAACCCCTTTATCAATTGCTCAGTAATGACGATGGTGAACTCATTGCCCCAATCGGTCAAATTGAGTTTAGCCCACAAAAGGGTTTTAATAAGCTGGCGACTTTAGCTGATAAAGATGTGGTACGTTTGCACACCATTTCTAATGAAGAAATGAGTAAGTTTGAAGGCGACAACAATTTAGACCTTCAAAACGGCATCGACCAAGCCTTAGACCGTTGGGATTTGGCAGCGCGTGAACGCAATATGCGTTCCCTTTTGGTGCGCTTCTTTGAAATCGATATGCCGGGGGCTTATTTAGACACCAATTTGCAATACCTCAATCACATCACCACCTCCTTGGAAGACCACGGTTTTACCGTGGGTGGGGATACCGCGCAAATGGAATCCTTACAAGTACCGACGGTGGTGCGTCTGTTGATTGGCCTTGGGATTTGTGCCGGCTTTTTGCTTTTGATGATGGAGCTGGGGCTCCATCGTTTGGGGCTTGCAGGCTTTGCCCTGTCCCTTTTGCTGTGGATTGGCCTGTTCTTCTTTAATCAGACCTTTGCTATGCAGATGATGGCCCTTGCAAGCGTGATTGAATTCCCAATTCTTTCTTGTATTCTCTTCTTACCGCCAAAGAAAAACCTTTCCTTGCCAAAGGCCATTGCGACCTTGCTCGCACTTTGTGCAGTTAGTGCCATTGGCGCGGTTCTTATGGTGGGTGTCTTGAGCGATAAAGTCTTTATGTTAAAGCTAAGCTCCTTTATCGGAATCAAGGTGGCGCACGTGATTCCAATCGTGCTGGTACCGTTTATTATTTATATCTGGCGTGCCAATAAGCCTCTTGAATTATGCAAAAAACTCCTTAACAAGGCTCTTGATTATAAATGGGCGATTGTCTTTGGGATTGTGGCGGTGGCACTCTTGATTTATGTGACCCGTACCGGTAACGAAGGCGGAGAAATTTCCGGTGCAGAATCAGCCATGCGCCAATTCCTCAACGATACGATGGGGGTTCGCCCACGTAGCAAGGAATTTCTCATTGGCTATCCTGCCACCATCTTGTATCTCATGTATGCCAACAAGCGCCCATGGCTGTGGGTGCTCACCATTCCGTTGGTGATTGGTCAAATTTCTTTTGTAAATACGTATGCCCATATCCACACCCCACTGTTAATCAGTTTGCAACGTAGCATTAATGGGCTTATTTTGGGCATTGTGGTGGCAGTCATCACCGTGCTTTTGGTGAAACTGGGCATCAAGCTTTTCCGCTGGGCCAGCGACAAGCTCTCAGCGCGTGAAGCCTAGGAGGAGTAGGATTATGAATCCAAAAATTGTGATGAGTGGATATTACGGCTTTCAAAATGCCGGTGACGATGCAGTGTGTTATGCCATCATTGAAGCACTTCGCCATGAAGTGCCGGGCTGTGACATTACCGTGTTGTCTAACGACCCTGCCTTGACAACCAAGACCTATGGCGTGGCAGCTGCCGACCGATGGAAAATCAAGGACATTTGGAAGGCCTTGGGCCAAGCCGATCTTCTTGTAAGCGGTGGGGGGAGCTTGCTTCAAGACGTGACCAGCAAAAATAGCCCGATTTACTACCTTGGCATCATCTTTATGGCGATGCTTCGTCGTAAGCCGGTGGTGATTTACGGTCAAGGGCTTGGACCACTGAATAGCAAACGCAACCGGACTCTGGTCAAATGGGCCTTTAATCATGTGCGCGCCATTCATGTGCGTGACGATGAGTCCTATGAGCTGGTGCGTGAACTCGGCGTGAAGGATCCGGTGCAGGTGGCACCGGACCCTGTGCTCGGGATTGACGGTGATGTGGTGGACAGTGAAAAGGGGCGTCATATTTTGGAAGGCCTGGGCTATGACAGCGCGCGCCCGTTGGCGCTGATTGCGCTACGCGACTGGGCCAATACAAACTATGTGCATGAATTCGCCGCCTTGGGGGATGCCTTGGTCGAACAAGGCTACAGCGTGGGACTTTTGGCAATGCATCACGACCAAGACGAAACCATTTCCAAGGCTGTGTGTGCCCACATGCGTGGAGGTGCCTTTGTCATTGCAGACGCCTATGATACGCCAACCCTCTTTTCCATCTTTGATAACGCTGCTTTGGTGGTGGGGATGCGGTTGCATGCCCTCATTATCGGCGCTGCCCTCGATAAAGATGTGATGGCAATCAGCTATGACCCAAAAGTGGCGAGCTTTATGAAGATGATTCATAATCCTCATTGTGTGGGCTTAGATGAGGTGACTGCAGCGCGCTTGATTGAAACCGCCGATGCCTGCCTGCATACCGATTTGCACGAAGCGGAACATCGCATGCATGCCTTAAAGCGTCTTAGCCGTACCCCGGCGACGCATTGTGCGGAAATTCTAACTAACAAATAAGCATAAGTGCTTGAAATTCGCCTTTAGGCTGACTACAATATTATAGAACATTAAAAATGTATTATTTCGATGGAAGTGATTGTGTGGCTAAGGAATTGCTATTGGTAATTGTCTCAGCTTTTGTATTAACAACTTTTTTGGTACCGCTTGTGAAGCTCCTCGCTGTGCGCATCGGTGCGGTAGACAAACCAAATGCCCGTAAGGTGCATCAGAAAATCATGCCACGCATGGGTGGCTTGGCGATTTACGCGGCCTTTTGGATTGTTGCGTACACGTTTTATCCATCCTCTCAACCAATGACCGGCTTTTTTCTCGGGGCAACCATGCTGGTCTTTGTGGGGATTGTTGATGACGTGACCGATATGCCGGCCAAGCTCAAACTCTTGGGGCAAATCATTGCGGCATGTATTGCCACCTTTGGTGGGATACGCATTGAATTTGTCACCAGCATGTTTGGCGAAGCCGGAATGACCACGCTGAATCTTTTGAGCGTGCCTGTGACTGTGATTTGGATTGTTGCGATTATTAACGCCGTCAACCTCATTGACGGCTTGGACGGCTTGGCTGCCGGAGTCAGTGCCATCAGTGCCTTGACTTTGGCGATTTGTGCCATGATCAACGGTCTGGATAATGTGGCAATCTTTAGCTTTATTCTTGTAGGGGCCTGTGTGGGCTTCCTTGTTTACAATTTTCATCCGGCCTCTATTTTTATGGGGGATACGGGCTCTATGTTTTTGGGATACACCTTGGCGATTCTCTCTATTATGGGGACCGCAAAAGGCGTGACCTTCGTTTCCGTGTTCATCCCTATCCTTGCGTTGGGGATTCCGATATTTGATACCTTGTTTGCAATTTTGCGTCGTATGATTGCGAATAAGCCAATCTTTGAAGCGGACAAGGCCCACTTGCACCATCGTTTGATGGCGCGCGGTTTGAGCCATCGCAACGCGGTATTGCTCATTTATCTGATTAGCGCATGCCTCTCTGCCTGCGCCATTGTGGTGAATGAAATGACCAGCGAACGTGGTTTTATTGTGGTGGTCTTGGTGCTGACCTTGCTTTTGATTGGCGCGACCAAGCTGGGGATCATTGGTAAGATTGAAAAACCTAAAAAAACAAAGTAATTCGTTAAGGAGCGGACAAGAACAATGAACAAGAAAAACATTCTCATCGCAGTATTAGGGGCAATCGTATTGGGGGCGCTGCTTGGTTTGGCCATTGGCTTTGTAGGTGGCTTCTTCACTTCCTCCGACACCGATACCCAAGCGTCTGTGACTGAACAAAAGACCTCTGTTGAAGAAGAAAAGGCAAAGAAAGCCGAAGCAAAAAAGGATGCCGAAAAGGCAGCCAAGGAAGCAAAGCAAGACGAAGAAAACAAAGCAGACAAAGCTGATCAAGACACTACAAAGGATGATAGCCAATCTGCCGATAAGACCGACGCTTCCTCTGATAAGGACAGCGACAAAGACAGCCAAGAAACCGTTGAAGGCATTGGCACCGGGACTGTTGCCACCGGTGGCGCAGGCTTAAACCTCCGTGCTGACGCAAGCACCGACAGTAACATCGTTGGTACTGTGAACAATGGCGATTCCCTCACCATCATCGCAGAAAGCAACGGCTTCTACCAAGTTCAAACCCCAAGCGGTCAAACCGCATGGGTATCTGCTCAGTTTGTAACCATGAACTGAGACCTTTGAATGACATAGAAAAAGCAAGCACAATATCGTGCTTGCTTTTTTTGTTAGCGTTTGTTGGATTTGCCTCGGAGGTCGCCGTAGATGGGAGCGCCAACGCCGTAGCCGCCGCCGACTTCCAAAAGCTGGGCGGTAACAAAGGCAGCATCGTCACCGGCGAGATAGGCCACTGCGGCGGCAATTTCGTCGGGCGTTGCCATGCGTCCGAGGGGAACGTGCTTGAGGAACGTGGCCTTGAAATCATCGGATAAGCGTTGTGCCACGGCGCCGGTATCGGTCATCGCCGGCAGGACGGCGTTGCAACGGATGCCGTCGTCGGCACATTGCAGCGCGATGGCCTTGGTGAGGTAGTTGATGGTGGACTTGGCAGCCCCGTAGGCAATCTGAGAATTGCTTGGGCGCAGGCTGCTCACCGAGGAAATATTGACAATGCTGCCACTGTGTTGCGATTGCATAGGTGGTAGCACCGCTTGAACACCGAGATAGACCGCCGAAAGATTGGCATCAAGGGTGTGCAAAAAGGTGTCATAGTCGGTGTCGGTGATGGTTTTGTCTTTTTTGGGATTGGAGGTTCCGAAGTTGTTGACAAGAATGTCCACACGACCTTCCTGTTCAATGACGGTATCAACCATGGTTTGATAACTGTCACGTTCATAAGCGTTGTTGTAAACGGCGTGGACCCTTGCGCCCTTGTTCCGTAGGGCGCTCACCGGTGCAACAGCTTCCTCCATGCTTGGGGTGCCCATATAAACGATGGCGCCCTCCTGTGCCAAACGGGCCACAATCGCATAGCCAATCCCACGCGTGGCAGCGGTGACAATGGCCACCTTGTTTTTTAATCGAGTCATGATGGTTCGCTCCTTTTATAGTAGATACTTCTATTATAAAGAGAAGTGTGGCATTTACCCATCAAGGAAAAATTGTAGGAGTGGGTGGAGGTCGTAAAGAAATTTTGTAGGGGACGCAGCATTAAAAAAATAGGTGATTGATGGTGATGAAAAATATGTTTATGCTTTCTTGATGAATCCTCAACGAATTGATAAAATATGCATGGATGAATCAAGGAGGTTGACGATGATGAAGGATGATAAAACCCTGTTAAGCAAGCAAGCAAGCAAGCAAGCAAGCAAGCAAGCAAGCAAGCGGGGGTAGTATGCGCTAATCCTCATCAAGGCCTTTCTTATAAAACCGTGCAAAAAAGCAGGGTGTATTTGACCGTGTGGTCAATACACCCTGCTTTTTGTGTTTAGTCGAGAGGTGATGGTCCGCTGCTTAAGCAAACAGTCAGGCGAAACTGACCTTGGTGCATCCCGGCTTCAAGGGAACCGTTGTAGCGGTTGGCAATGTCACGCATGCCGGGAATCCCAAAGCCGTGCTGGGATTTATCATCCTTGGTGGTGGCAAGGCTCGGCTCTACCTCATGGGCCACAGGATTTTCTACTTGTAGCATCAGTAAGCCTTTGTCGTAGCGCAAGCGTAGGCGAATGGTGGGTGCCATACATCCACGCACCCCTTCGCGGGCGTTGTCCAAGGCATTGCCCAAGAGGGCGCAGAGGTCAATCTCAGCAAAGGGAAGCTGTTCGGGCAGTTGCACGCTGGCTTCCAAATGGGCGCCGTCTTGTTCCAATAGGCTGGCTTTACTGGCAAGAACGATGTTTGCGATTTCGTTGTTGCAGTAGCGATGCGGTGTCCGCAGACCGTCGCTTTCGCTCAAGCTGTCCAAATAGGCGAGTGCCTCGGTGGTTTTTCCAAGCTCCATCAAGCCACCGAGGGCAGTCAGGTGGTTGCGCAAATCATGACGCAGTTGTCGCAGCTGTTGGTCTTGTTGACGCAAACTTTGGTAGTACACCTCGCGTTGGCTCGCCAAATGATTGGCTTTTTCCAAGGCTTCCTGCTTGGAAAGGACAGACACCGCAATAAGCAATACCACCGAGGTCAGGAGCACAAAGGGCAGGACCGCAAGCCCCAATTGGAAGGAGAGGGTTTCCACAGAGGCGTTGTCATTGCGGTTATAGGTGAGGAGCACCACCGATACCAAGGCGCAGAAGGGCATCAGCGCCAATGCCAGCACCAGTTGCCAATAACGGCGCGAGAGACTGATGCGTGTTTCATTGATAAAGTGGCGCAAAATCAATGTAATGACCAAGAGCGCCAGTGCTCGAGCAAAATAGCTCACTATGAGGTCCGCCTCTTGCATCATCGGCAGATAACGGCGAATGTAGCTGTCGGTGAGGGCAGAGGTGCTCATTGCTAAGCAAAAGAACACAATGGCCATCGCCAAACGTCCTACGATGTCGCCTTTGGTGCCAAAAAGAAAGATCCCCATAAAGAAGGGCAGCAAATAAAGCAAATTGGGGTCGCCGACCCAAATGACCATGCCCCACGTGCAGGCAAACATCCCAAACAGCAGTAGCTGTTTCCAGCGCGCGTCAGAGAGCGCCACAAAGGGCAGAACCAGGCGGAAAAAAAGCACCGCGCAGGTTGCCATCATGGCAAACGCAAAGAGATTGAGTATTGCGGTCATGGCTTATTCCTCCAATTCCGAACGTGCCATTGCCAAAAGGGCTTCCTGTCTGCAGGAGCGGCTAATCGGTAAACGGCGGTCGTTTTTTAACACAGCCTCGTTGCCTTCGATGCGACTAATGGCGGCACTGCGTACCAGATAGCGTTGGTGGATGCGGACAAAGCCGTTTGTAAGCTCTGCCGCCACTTCATCGAGTTTGCCGTAAAAGGTATAGTCGCGTGTGGCAGTGACACAGGTAATCTTGCGGCGATCTGAGGTAAAATAAAAAATTTGCTGCAGCGGAATGCGATAGCGGGTGTCGCCGTTTTGACAAATATAGGCACGGTCCAGCGCACGATAGAGGGCAGCGTGGATGCGACCGAGCACCTCAGTGAGCTGCTCGGCCTTGGCAGGCTTGAGCAAATAGGCAGCGGCACCGACGCTGTAGCCGTCAAAGACATGGTCGGCATAGCCGGTGACAAAAACAAGCTGCAGGTCGCTGTCTGCCGCACGCAAGCGGCGCGCCGTTTCCATGCCGTCAAGCGCCCCCATTTCCATATCCAAAAAGACCACGTCAAGCTCGCCGGCGTGCTTTTCGAGCCATGCCAAAAGCCCCTCACCGGAGGAAAACTCGCGAAAGTCCCCTTCCCAGCCTCCGGCTTCTAATGCACGTTCCAACTGGCCGCGCAGCACCAAGCGTGCATCGTAGACGTCGTCGCAAATGCCGATTCGTAGCATCCTATCACCCCTTTTATTGATGCTCTTATTGTAGCATAGGGCAGAAAATCGAGAAAACCAAAGTTGACAGGAAAACGACCAATTTTGACATTTGGCTGTGGCGCGCTGTCAAAAATGACACCCGCTTTACCAAAAATACCATGCCCGTTTGCGGGGGGCGAAGGGGGCAGGTATGATGAAATCAAGAAAGAGAGGTGGCGCAGCAATGAACACAAGAAAGGATCACACCTGCCCATGGTGCGACAGCAAGGAGATTGTCATTGGCAAGCAAATGGGCTACGGCAATGTTCAGCCCAATCGCTTCATGACCATCAAGGGCGAACCCCTTTTGCATGTGATTTGCAAAAACTGCGGCACCGTGATTCGCTCCTATGTGGAGCATCCGGACAATCTGGAATAACCATTCGCACCCTATGAGGTGTGTCGATACTATCAAAGAAAAAGGAGGCAATCTTATGCTAACCGTCAAAGATTTACATAAATCCTATCAGGTAGGGGACAGTACCTACGAAGTTTTAAAGGGCATCGACCTTGATGTTGCCAAGGGTGAATTTGTTGGGGTCATGGGGCCGAGCGGCTCCGGGAAAACCACCATGCTCAACTGCATTTCCTGCTATATTCCGGCAGACAGCGGCAGCATCATGTTGGCAGACTCGGAGCTTGCGCGTCTTTCTGAGGACGAGCTTGCCGAGGTCCGCAACAAGGAACTTGGCTTTGTCTTTCAAGACTTCCTTTTGCTTGATGGGCTCACTGTGCGTGAAAACATCCTCTTGCCGTCCATCATTGGCGGCACCGTTTCAAGTCAAACCGAAAACCGCGCTGACCAGCTCTTGGACGTGTTTGGTCTGGCTCATATTACCGACAAATATCCGGCAGAAATCTCCGGCGGTGAAAAGCAACGCACCGCGGTGGCGCGTGCCCTCATCAATCAGCCAAAGATGATTCTCGCCGACGAGCCAACCGGCAACCTCGACAGCAAATCCTCCCGCGCCGTGATTGATTCCTTTATGCAAGCCAAGGATGCCTTGGAAGCGACCATTCTCATGGTGACCCACGATTCCTATGCGGCGTCCTTCTGCGACCGCGTGGTGATTTTGCGTGACGGGGTGGTGTGGAAGGTACTGAGCCGTGGCACCACCGACCGCATCCATTTCCAAGATGCGCTTCTTGAATCCATCGGCGCCATGGGGAAGGAGTGAGCACCATGACCTCCTTTAATGACGTGAACAAACGACTGCGTAAGAAAAACCGCGGTCGCTATGCGCTCCTTGCGAGCTGTTGCTTTGTGTCGGTGCTGCTCATTACCGCTTATATTTCGATGATGGGTTCCGAAACCGTGCTTTCTGTGCTTCCCGAAGGGGGCGACAGCCGCAAGCAAATGATGATGATTTTTGCCTTGGCGGTGATTGGTTGTGCCGTCTTTACGACCTACGCCGCCGGTATTTTCTTCCGTGAGAAGAGTCGAGAAACAGGGATTTTCCTCGCTTTGGGTGCGACCCGCAAGCAGCTTGCCCGTGCCCTTTACAGGGAACTGACCGTGATTGGACTGGTCTCCTGTGGGGCTGGGGCATTTTTGGGGATGCCCTTTGCGGCACTCATTTGGCAGGGGTTCCGCCTCTTTATCGTCGATAGCGACGAGATGGCCCTTTCCTTTGACCTGCAAGCCCTTTTGGTGGCAGGGATTTTTGCCCTCTTTGTGCTGGTGATGCTCTTTTGGATGGGGCGCCGCTCTATCAGAAAGACCAACATCATCGATGTGGTGCAGGAATCCCACAAATCCGAGCCGATTCGTGCGGTGCCGCGCTGGTACGGTTGGGGCGGGCTGCTTCTAGCGGTGATTGGTGCTGTGGTTGGCTTTAATGCCGGGAGTTTTTTCGTGGTGTATCTGCACTGGTATCCACCGGGCTTTGTCACCGCACCGTTTTACCTCCCACTCTTTATCGGGCTTTACATGATGCTCTTGCACACCGTTGGCAACGGCTGGAGGCGTAAGAAAAAGAAATACCGTGACATCATCTCTGTGTCCATGATGAAATTCCAAGCCCGTCAGACCGTGCGCAATATGCTCGTGATGACCTTGCTCATCGCCGGTGCCTACTTTGGTGCCTTCTATAGCCCGATGTTTGGCGTGGGTGCCTTGATGGACTACAACAACCGTCCGATTGATTACATGTATTTCTATCGCAATGACCAAGACCTTCCCGGTGAACAGGATGTGGAAGCCTTGGCAGAGAAGTATGACGTCACCATCACCGATTTCAACACCGCACCGATGGCGCGCTTGGGCGTAGATGGGATGGACCATATTGAAACGGAAGGGAAGATGGGCACCACCTATGAGGACGTTTATGCGGAGGTGCTTTGCTCCAATCTCTTTATGCCGGAGGCTTACTACAACGCCATCACCGGCGAAAATGCCGATGTGAAGCCTGGAACCGCGACCCCAATTATGGATAGCAACGGGGACAATCGCTATACGATTAGCGGCGATATTTCGCTCATTACTAATACCGTGACCAATGAGCAGTGGCCGGTAAAAACCACCGGCATGTTCAAAAACGATGTGCTGTATGGTCATTATGTGCTCGATGATGCGGATTATGCCACTATGACCAAGGGCCTGTCCGATGAATGGTTGGAAACCATGGTCTGCTTCAATGTGATCGATGTTGCCAATACCTACGACTTTGCCGATGCCCTCTTTGACGCCATTGTGGCAAGCTCGGGCCCTGAAGTAGAAATCTATGATGCGTGGGATCCGGTGGAACGTGAACGAGAAATTGCCGCCAAGGGTGAATATTTTATGGATCCGGAATACCTTGGTAAGCATGGGTTTGAATCCATTGATTATGATGAACCGGATAGCACCGATTTCCGTATGCATTGGCAATATATGCCGAAGTTTGCCGTGCTGGAAAAGGCTGATTTTGTCAAGACCACAGCGGTATATATGCTGACCTTTGTCTTTATTGCCATCATCTGCTTCGCTGCTGTTTTTGTCATTGCCTACACCCGTTGCCTCTCCGTGGCGATGACCAACCAAAAGGTCTATGATGACTTGCGTCACCTGGGGGCGCCAAAGGCCTATCTCTTACATTCGGCGCGTAGCCAAGTCCGCCGTGTCTTTGCCACCCCGGCACTCTTGGGCACGGTAGGCATCTACTGCTTCTACAGCATGATCATGTTCTTTAACGACAACCGCTTCACCCAAACAGAGCTTTTAGGCCTCGCCGCCTGCGGTGGCGTCGTCGCTGCGATTTCGCTGTTGCTCTGGCTCTTCTATCGCCTCACCGTGAAGAAGGTGTACAGGGTGCTTAAACTTGAGGGGAAATAAAGGAAACAAACAACGCCCTTGCTCAAAGGAGAGCAAGGGCGTTGTTTATTGGCAGGGTGCTTGAATTGAATGGTGATATCACGTATAATAAATATAAAGAAAGCACCCACTCCAAAATGTGGATGCCTCAGGTTAAACTAAATGTCCCGAAGGACACCGCCTACTCTGTTGGCCGACAGAGTAGGCTGTTTTATTTGCTCAGTTTTTCTTGCTTTGAAGAAAGGTGAGCAGCGCAATGAGAAACCCGCCAGAAAGTACTAAAATATTTAATACTCCTAGGAAAATCATAATGAATTCATAAGCAGTCATTTGCGCCACCCCCCTTCCATTAAAATGGAGTAGGAGGCATCCACACCCTGTCATGGGTACTTTCAAGTATTATTTTAGCATGTGTATGCTGGTTTTTCCAGTTGCGCTAGTTTTTTTATTTCGGTAGCACGATTTCACAGCGGAAGCACTTGCCTGCGGTGAAGCGGGCGTGGCCGCCGTGGGCTTGGGCGATTTGTGCGACGAGCTTGAGGCCGGTGCCGTGGGCGGCGTTGCCGTCTGCGGTAATGCCGCCGCCGGTGGTGGCAGCGCTTGCAGGGGCGTCGCTTTCAACGATGAACACGCAGTCTTTGCCGCGTTCGCGGGTAGCCATATGAATCGCCGCACCCGGTGGATTGTGGCGTACGCAGTTATTGAGGAGATTGGTGAGGGCGCGATGCAACAGAACGGCGTCGGCGTTTATGGCAGTCATTGGTGTGTCGGGCAAATCAATCTCAAAAGGATAGCCCTCTGCCAGGCCGCTATTGAGAAAATCCGCCGCAGCTTGGCGCACGACGGCCTCTGGTTGGAGCGGTTCTCGGCGCAGGGGTTGCATGGCGCAATCGAGGCGCATGGTAAGGTTGAGGTCACCCACCAAATCGCGAATGGTCTGGCTTTGGTTGCAGATAATGGCGGCGTCCTTGCGGGCATCGACAGGCAAGCGCGGATCGTTTTCGAGTTGACTGGCCTTGCCCATTACGAGGGCGAGGGGCGTGCGAATGTCATGGCTCACGCCGTGAATCCAATCGCTGCGAGCGGCATCGCGCCCTGCTTGGTCCTTGCGGAACCAGTGACGCAAAAGAAGCGCCGAAACGCCTAATACTGCCACCAGCATAAAAAGGATGCAGCCCACAAACCAATAGGGCATGACAGAGAGGTTTTGCATCGTAAAGACGAGGGGCTGTTTCCACTGACTGCCCTTAGGGGCACCCACTACAAGAATGCCGTCGTCGCGAATCTGTGTGGTCACCGGATAATCTGCCAAGTACCAACGGGTGAAGCTCGCCACATCCGTCAGTTCGTAATGGCGCGGCACATCATCGGGTAAATCTTGGCTCCAAGCGATAGTGCCATGATTGTCAATGAGCATGGCCCAGCGATGGTTGTCCTCCAAAATCGCAGGCGCCTCAAAGGTATAGGTGCCGTTTCGCTGCACAAGGGCGGCGTCAATATCCATCATCGAGGTGGTATCCTCGCGGTCTTGGAAAAAAGTCACGGCAGTAAAGCCCAACATGCCTGCAATGCCGATGACCACAATGAGCACCACCGAGAGGGTAAAGACGAGCGCAGCCTTGATGATCGTGCGTAGGTTCATGCTTGTGCCTCCTCACTCAGGCGGTAGCCTAAGCCGCGCACTGTGAGCAAATGCCGCGGATGGGAAGGGTCGGCTTCGATTTTTTCACGCAAGCGGCGCACGTGCACCATGAGGGTGTTTTCGTAGCCCACCAAGGGCCCGTCCCAAAGGGCGGCACAGAGGGCATCTGTGGTGACAATATTGCCACGGTTGTCCCAGAGCTTTTTTAAGAGGGTCCATTCTTTGGCGGTGAGGGCGATTTCTTCGCCGTTTTTGACCACAGCGCCCTTGCCCCAGAGAATGGTTACATCGCCAAGATGGCTTTGTTCTTCCAAGCGGTACACGCGGCGCAATACAGCACGCAAGCGCAAGAGCAGCTCCTGCGGCAAGAAGGGCTTGGTGATGTAGTCATCTGCTCCAAGGCCCAAGCCTTGCAAACGGGCGCTGTCCTCATCCCGCGCCGAGAGAAAGAGCACCGGCACATCGCGCTTGGCGCGTAAGGTGCGAAAAAGACCAAAGCCGTCGCCATCGGGAAGCATCACATCCAAAAGCACTGCATCCGGCGCGTTCTCTTCAAAAACTGCCATCGCTTCCTGACAGTTGGCAGCGGTCACAACCGTATAGCCGTCGCTGCGGAGCATATTGCCGACCATCTCACGCAGTGCCGGTTCATCATCAACGAGTAAAATTGTAGGTGTCATACCATCACCTCCATGAAGTTGCTTTCATTATAGCGTATTTATAGCGCCAAAAAGGTTCCTTTCGCGAAATTTAAGGAAAACGTAAGGCAGCCGTCAGGACCCTGTAAGGTTCGGCGCGTATGCTTAAAGCATGGAAACGAACAAAAGGAGGAATGAGGTATGACTCTCATTGAAACCAAAGGGTTAACAAAACAATACGGCAAGACCTTATCGGTCAATCAACTTGATATGGCGGTGCCGGAGGGCAGCATCTACGGCTTTCTCGGGCCAAACGGCGCCGGCAAATCCACCACCCTCAAAATGCTCTTGGGCTTGGTGCATCCTACCGCAGGTGACATTCGTATTTTTGATCAGCCCATGAACCGCAAGAACCATCTCAATATTCTCAAGCAGGTGGGAAGCCTCATTGAAAGCCCAAGCTACTACGGCCACCTCACCGGCGCGGAAAATCTGCGTGTGGTACAGGAAATGCGTAAGCTGCCGGCGGGACAAATCGACGAGGTGCTTCGTATTGCGCGCTTAGAGGAAGCGCGGGACAAGCGCGTGAGCCAATATTCTTTGGGGATGAAGCAGCGTTTGGGCTTGGCGGCGGCGCTGATGGGCTTTCCACGCCTGCTTATTTTGGACGAGCCAACCAACGGTCTCGACCCTGCCGGTATTCAGGAAATGCGCGAGCTCATCAAATCTCTGCCCGAGCGTTTTGGCATGACGGTGATTGTTTCAAGCCACCTGCTTTCGGAAATTGATCAGATGGCAGACCATGTTGGCATTATTTCTTCGGGTGAATTGGTTTTTCAGGATACCCTCGCGGCGCTACACAGTCGCAGTAGCCACGCTTTGGCACTGCGTACCACCGATAACGCCGCTGCCATGGCAGTGCTTGCAGACCGTCGCTGGCGCGTGAAGGAGGACGGGACATCGGTGCTATTGCCACTCCTTTCCGATGCTGCCACCTTGGACATGGGGCGCCGTTTGGCAGAAGCGGGCATCGGCATCCTGCGTTTAGAAGAACGGGCGCGTACCTTAGAGGACATCTTCCTCGACCTTACCAAAGGGGGGCGTGTACGATGAATGGCGTGAGACTCGAATTTTTCAAAATGCGCCACCGCAGGATTGCCCTTGTTTGCATGGCGCTTTTGGGGGCACAGCTCCTGTGGGAGGGGGTGGACCTGTTGCGCACTGCCGTCGAAAACCGCTCCTGGTACGGCATTTGCTATGACCTCATCATCTTGGATGCGGTGATGCTGCCACTCACGGTGGCGGTCATCGCCAGTCGAAACTCAGAAGGCGAGCACAAAGGAAGCTGCTTCAAGCAGAGCCTGACGATGACCACATCGACGCGCCTATATTTTTCAAAACTCCTTTGGGGCGCGCTTGTTGTGGCGTTGGTGCTTGGTGTGCGACTCCTTGCCTTTGTCGGCATCGGCATCATGTTGCGCTTTCCCGGCGAGGTGCCATGGCGTGAGCTTTTGTTGTACCACCTCGGCAGTTGGGTGGTGTCGGTGATGATTTACGCCTTGCAACAGGGGCTTTCGCTGCGCTTTGCCAATCAGGCGGTGGCCTTGATTGGCGGCCTTGCAGGGAGCTTTTTGGGACTCATGAGTGCGTTTTTCCCGTATGCGGTGGCACGTTGCCTGCCTTGGGGCTATTACGGGCTCATGGGAACGGTGCGCATTGATTACGATGCGTACGTGCCACATCAAGGGGTGCCTTTTTTGACGGTGACCCCTCAACTCCTCGATGTGGGGCTACTTGTTGTGTGGACGCTGGTTTTTGTGACGGTCGGTTGGGCATTGTTTGCCCGTAAGGAGGTGTGAGTGATGTTATGTCGTGTATTAAAAGCAGAGCTCATCAAGGGGCGTCGGGCGCCGGTCTGGCTTGCCTTTGTGGTACTGCCATTGATTCCGGCGGTGCTGGGAACGGCCAACTATCGCGCCAACATCGGTATTTTGGACGATTGGTGGCTGAGCCTATGGACGCAGCACACCCTCTTTTCGGCGTATTTCTTCCTACCGGCGCTCTTGGGCGTGTATTGTGCTTGGGAATGGCGATTGGAGCACAGCGACCGCAATTTCAACAGCTACCTCACCATGCCGGTGTCGCGCACGACCCTTTATTTGGCGAAGCTCTTGCCGGCGGTGGGTGTGTCGATTTTCACCCAAGCCTTGGTGGGGGTGTACTTTGTGGCAAGTGGCAAGCTCGTCGGCATGACGACGGCGGTGCCGTGGGCACAGCTTGCCGATTGGCTCCTTTGCGGCGCCTTGGGAAGCATCGCTATTTGTGCGGTACAGCTTTTTCTCTCGCTTTGGCTACGCTCCTTCGCCGTTCCAGTCGCACTGGCCTTGGTCGGCGGCATCATCGGCTTACTCTTTACCAGCCAAGGCTGGGGCATCTATTTCCCCTACGCCCTGTTGAGCCTCGGGATGCGCGCCAATAACCCTAATCTCGTGTTGGAACTGCCCCAATTCATCCTCTCTGCCGTACTCTATACCCTCTTGTTCGCCGCTCTCACCATTCGCCTGCTCAAAAAACGTGACGTCAGCGGCGAATAAAAAAAGACCCTGCTAAGCAAGGTCGGTTGTGTGCAAGAATGTCCTTGAATCTACGCGTGAGAGAACGTATAATAAATAGTAAGAAAGCACCCACTCCAAAATGTGGATGCCTCAATTGTAGTTAAATGTCCTTACGGACACCGCCTATCCCGTGAGCCAGACGGGGTAGGCATTTTGTTTGCCCAGCATGGGCGTTCTCTAACGGGTGTGAGTCCTGAGTGCGC
>SAMEA3387496__coassemble_1691_pt1 | contig 19774 bp, 16 predicted proteins | sample SAMEA3387496__metabat2_high_PE_007 | metagenome-assembled genome bin SAMEA3387496 (sample SAMEA3387496) | Felis catus | biome: Faeces | place: United Kingdom | collected 2012
CTTGAGCCCAGCAGGCAGAGAAGCCGGGCTAAGAGCTGGTGCCAATGTGTTGATGCCGAATCTTTCACCACAAAGCGTACGAAAAAAATATTCGCTCTACGATAACAAAGCAACGTTAGACGGAGAAGCCGCTGAAAATGTAGCGGCATTGTCGGAGTGGCTTCGAGCAATAGGCTATGAAGCTGTGATTGACAGAGGAGATTACAAGATCTAATGAGTAAGCTCGAACAGGCTGACTCAAAAGAGAGGAGAACAAAAATGACTACTATTTACAATCCAAGTTCTTTGAAGGCAGAAGAATTTATTAACCACGAAGAAATCCTTGATACTTTAGCTTATGCCGATGCCCACAAAAATGATATGGCCCTTGTTCGTCAAATCCTTGACAAAGCAAGAGAACGCAAGGGCTTGAGCCACAGAGAAGCCTCCGTGCTTCTGGCTTGCGATGATCCGGAACTGAACAAGGAAATCTTTGCCTTGGCAGAACAAATCAAGAAAGACTTTTACGGTGACCGTATCGTTATGTTTGCGCCATTGTATTTGTCCAACTACTGTGTCAATGGTTGCGTTTATTGCCCATACCATGCAAAGAACAAGCACATCACTCGTAAAAAATTGACCCAAGAGGAAGTGGCAACCGAAGTCCGTGCCTTGCAAGATATGGGGCATAAGCGTTTGGCCATCGAAGCCGGCGAAGACCCGGTGAATAATCCAATCGAATACATTCTTGAATGTATCAAAACCATCTACGATACTACTCACGACAATGGTGTGATTCGTCGTGTAAACGTGAATATTGCTGCGACCACTGTTGAAGAATATAAGATGCTCAAGGATGCCGGAATTGGGACTTACATCCTCTTCCAAGAAACCTACCATAAGGAAAGCTACGAAGAATTGCACCCAACCGGGCCAAAGCACAACTATGCTTGGCATACCGAAGCCATGGACCGTGCCATGGAAGGCGGCATTGATGATGTTGGCTTGGGCGTACTCTTCGGCTTGGAACGTTATCGTTATGAATTCGCCGGCATCTTGATGCACGCGGAACACTTAGAAGCGGTACATGGGGTTGGCCCACACACCATCAGCGTACCACGTATCAAGCGTGCTGATGATATCAATCCGGATGATTTTGATAACGGGATTGATGATGATACCTTTATTAAGATTATTGCCTGCATTCGTATTGCAGTTCCATACACCGGTATGATTATCAGTACCCGTGAAAGCCAAAAAGTGCGTGAACGTGCCCTCCATGTAGGGATCAGCCAAATCAGTGGTGGCTCCCGCACCAGCGTGGGTGGCTATGCTGAAGCCGAAAGCGAAGATGAAAACTCCGCGCAATTTGACGTTAGCGATACCCGTACCTTGGATGAAGTGGTCCATTGGTTGATGGATTTTGGGTACATTCCTAGCTTCTGTACTGCATGCTATCGTGCCGGCCGTACCGGGGACCGCTTTATGAGTCTTTGCAAGAGTGGGGAAATTCAAAACTGCTGCCATCCAAATGCGTTGATGACCCTCAAGGAATATCTGTTGGATTATGCATCTCCTGAGACAAGAGCAATTGGTGAGAAACTCATTCAAGACCAGTTGGTAAATATTCCAAGAGATAACGTTCGTCAAAAAGTCACCGAATATTTGGCGCAAATGGAACACGGGGAACGTGATTTCCGTTTCTAAGAAGGAGGTCCACAATGAGCTTGCAAGAAACACCGGTTGCAAATCGCCTTCATATTGGATTCTTTGGGCGCTGCAATAGTGGAAAATCAACCCTCATCAATGCCTTCACTGCTCAAGAAGTAACGATCGTTTCTCCGGTGGCGGGAACGACCACCGACGTTGTACAAAAAAATATAGAGCTGCATGGACTTGGTCCATGCACGCTCTTAGATACTGCAGGTTTTGACGATGCCTCCGGCGAATTGGGAGCACTGCGTATTGACAAAACCAAACACTGCGCAGAAAAAGTGGACCTTGCCGTTATTATTTTTGACAAAGAGGATATCACCGAAGAAGAACAATGGGTCTCGCGATTTAAAGAAATGCAGACACCGGTTATTGGCGTGGTGAGCAAATGTGATTGCCGGACTCCTGAGAAAACGTGGCTTCAAAAGGTGCGTGGATTGATTGGCGATGAGGTTCTTTGCGTTAACATTCATGAAAAAAGCGATATGGAAGCATTGAGATTTAAGTTGATTGCAGCCAATCCTGCTGCGGAAGAACCAGATATCACCAACGGCTTAGTGCGTGCCGGTGATGTGGTCATGCTAGTGATGCCACAGGACATTCAAGCGCCGAAGGGACGATTGATTTTGCCACAGGTGCAGACCACTCGTGAGCTCTTAGACAAACAGTGCGTGATTCTATCAGTCACCCCTGACCAGTTTGAAACGGCACTCGCAAACCTTGTTCAACCACCAAAACTCATTATCACAGACTCTCAGGTTTTTTCTTTTGTTGCACAAAACAAACCGGAGGAATCAGCGCTCACATCGTTTTCGGTGCTCTTTGCGGGACAGAAGGGGGACATTGCGACTTATGTAGAAGGTGCAAAAGCCATCGATGGCCTACCAAAGGATGCCCATATCATGATTGCGGAGCTTTGCAGTCATGCTCCATTGGAAGAAGATATCGGTCGCGTGAAGATTCCTAAACTGATGAAAAAACGTTTGGGAGATGGTTTGACCTTTGACGTGGTTGCCGGTCCTGAATTTCCGGATGACCTTAGTGACTACGATATGATTATTCAATGTGGCGCCTGCGTGGTGAATCGTAAGTTAGTACAGAATCGAATTGTTAAAGCCAAGAAACAACAAGTGCCAATCAGTAATTACGGTATTACCATGGCATATTTAAATGGCATACTAGATAAAATTTGTTTTTGATAGAAAGACAAAAGTATTAGAATTTGCACACAGTTATAATAAATAGAATCTTAATTTTGCGGAAAACAAAATGTTTCGAAAATTCAGGATGTAGTGTATAATATGTGCATGAAGCAATAATTAAGAGTGTAAGGTTGTTTTTTTATAAACAGGCATTGAACTCATCGTGCAAGATGTTAAGGGGTGTTACAATGAATTACGAAATGTTAGATCAAAGTAAATTAAATGAGCTGGATGCTTATATTAATTCATTTGAAGATAAGCCAAGTCATTTGATTATGATTCTCCATCGTGCCCAAGGGTTGTTTGGATATTTACCAAAAGAATTACAAATCTATGTCGCTGAAAAAACCGGCGTACCTTCTGCAAAGGTATATGGCGTTGTTACTTTCTATTCCTTCTTTACCATGAAGCCAAGAGGTCGCCACACCATTTCTTGCTGTATGGGGACTGCGTGCTTTGTAAAGGGCGGCGAACGTATTTTAGATGTTGTAAAGGAAGAACTTGGTGTTGAAGTCGGTCAGATGACTGAAGATGGCATGTTCACCTTAGAACACGTTCACTGCCTTGGTGCTTGTAGTTTGGCACCGGTTATCGCTGTTGACGGTAAAATCTATGGCCATATGACACGTGATAAGGTCAAAGAAGTCATCCGTAGTTACTACATCGAAGAAGAGGAGGAAGCATAATGAGTGAACGTTTAAATTCTTATGAAGCGTTGAAGGCAAAACGCGAAGCATTGCATGCAGAACAAATGTCCCAAGAACGTCGCGTAGAAATTCGCGTGGCATTGGGAACTTGCGCAATCGCTACCGGCGCTAAAGAAGTATATGATGCCATCGAAGCAGCTGTAAGTGACAACCAATTAGACAACGTTGTTGTTAAACCAACCGGTTGCATGGGCTACTGTTATGCTGAACCTACCGTCGAAGTTGCTGGGATTACCGTAGATCCGGTGATGTTTGGTGATGTCGATCCAAAGATTGCACGTGACATCGTAGAACAATATGTCATGAAACAGGAACCAGTCGATGCAAGAATCGAAACCTGTCACGTGAATGCGTAAGGAGGATCATTATGGGAACTACTAAGCCTGTTCAACAGTTGCGTATTGCATTAAAGAATTGCGGGGTTGTAAACCCTAGAGATATTGATGACTGCATTGCACATGATGCCTATATGGCACTTGGCAAATGCTTGAGCGAAATGACCCCTCAAGATGTTATTCAAGAAGTGCTTGATTCCGGCTTGCGTGGTCGCGGTGGTGCCGGCTTCCCTACCGGGAAAAAATGGCAAATTGCATCTACCTATGATGCCGACGTGAAATATGTTGTATGTAATGCCGATGAAGGGGACCCAGGTGCATTCATGGACCGTTCCATTTTGGAAGGGGACCCACACAGCGTGCTCGAAGCAATGGCTATTTGCGGTTATGCAATTGGCGCTCATGAAGGGCGTATTTATATTCGTGCCGAATATCCACTCGCTGTAAACCGTTTGGAACATGCGATTGAACAAGCCACCGAATACGGTTTGCTCGGTAAAGACATCATGGGGACCGGTTTTGATTTTAATATCGAAATTACCCTTGGTGCTGGGGCGTTCGTTTGTGGTGAAGAAACTGCGCTTCTTCACTCCATGGAAGGGAAGCGTGGCGAACCATCCACCAAACCTCCATATCCAGCAGAAGCAGGGTTCATGGGTAAGCCAACCAACGTTAATAACGTAGAAACCTTTGCCAATATTCCTACGATTATTAACAAAGGTTCAAAATGGTTCTCTAGCATTGGCACCGAAAAGAGCAAAGGGACCAAAGTATTTGCTCTTGCAGGGAAGGTTAACAACGTTGGTCTTGTAGAAGTACCTATGGGTACAACCCTTCGTGAAATTATTTATGGTATTGGCGGTGGTTTAAAGGGCGGTAAGAAATTTAAAGCCGTTCAAACCGGTGGTCCTTCCGGTGGTTGCATCTCCGAAAAGAACCTTGATTTGCCAATCGACTACGACAACCTTGTGTCCATTGGTTCTATGATGGGTTCCGGTGGGATGATTATCATGGACGAAGATGACTGCATGGTTTCCATTGCAAAATACTACCTCAAGTTCTCCGAAGGTGAATCTTGCGGTCGCTGCACCCCATGCCGTATCGGTAGCCGTCGTATCTCTGAATTGCTCAATATGATTACCGACGGTCGTGGGAAGATGGAACACATTGAAGAATTAAAACGTATTTCTTATACGATGAAAGATACTGCGCTCTGCGCTTTGGGTCAAACCGCGCCAAACCCTGTTCTTTCCACGATGGAAAACTTCTGGGATGAATACGTGGCCCACGTTGTGGACAAACGTTGCCCAACCGGTACCTGCCGCAAGATGACCCGTTACCAAATCGACCCAACCCGTTGCACCGGTTGCTCCTTATGCTCTCGCAACTGCCCAGTCGATGCGATTAGTGGTGTACTCCGTTCACCGTTTACCATCGACCAAAGCAAGTGCATTAAGTGCGGCACCTGTATGGAAAAATGCAACTTTGGCGCGATCTCCATTGGTTAAGAGAGATTGGAGGAAAGAGAAGTATGAGCGAAATCACCTTAACAGTTAACGGTCGTGAAGTCACCGTTCCGGAAGGCAGCACCATTTTAGATGCTGCAAAGAAACTTGATATTTGGATTCCAACTCTCTGCCACATGCATCTTCATGGCACTGAAATGGATAACCATCCGGCATCCTGCCGTGTCTGTGTTGTGGAAGTAAAAGGCAGACGTACCCTGATGCCATCCTGCGCAACCCCTGTTGCTGAGGGGATGGAAGTCATCACCAATTCTGCCCGTGTACTCCAAGCACGTCGCACCATTGTAGAACTTTTGATTTCCGACCACCCTAAAGCTTGCTTGACCTGCGTGAAGAGTGGCGACTGCGAATTGCAAGATGTAGCTATTCGTTTAGGGATTGATGATGTACGCATCACCGGGAAATCCCAATCTACTTATAAAATTGACAGCACCCGTTCCTTGGTACGCGACATGAACAAGTGCATCATGTGCCGTCGTTGCGAAACCATGTGTAACGAAGTACAAAAAGTTGGGGCACTTTCAGCCGTTGGTCGTGGTTTTGATGCCGTGATCCAACCTGCATTTGAATCCCCATTGCTCGAAACCCGTTGCACCCATTGTGGTCAATGCGTGGCGGTGTGCCCTACCGGTGCATTGGTACAAAAAGACGCAACTTGGGAAGTGATCGATGCCTTGGCTGACCCTGAAAAGGTTGTTGTTGTTCAAACTGCGCCTTCCGTTCGTGTTGCCATCGGTGAACCTTTTGGGATGCCTGCAGGTAGCATTGCTACCGGTAAAATGGCCACTGCATTGCGCATGATTGGTTTCGACCATGTTTATGACACCGACTTTACCGCTGACTTGACCATCATGGAAGAAGGGACCGAGCTTTTGCAACGTCTCAACCGCTACTTAGATGGTGAAAAGGAAGCCCTTCCTATTTTGACCTCTTGCTGCCCTGCTTGGGTGAACTTCTTAGAAACCCAATATCCGGATCTTCTCAACGTTCCATCTACCGCAAAATCTCCACAGCAAATGTTTGGTGCGGTTGTGAAGAACTACTTGGCAGAAAAACTCGGTGTACCACGCGAAAAGCTTGTTTTGGTATCCGTCATGCCTTGTTTGGCAAAGAAGACCGAAGCGGCACGTCCTGAATTCTCCGTAGACGGAAATCCAGATGTCGATATCGTACTCTCCACTCGTGAATTGGCACGCTTGATTAAGCTCAAAGACATTGACTTGGCGGAGCTTCCTGATTCCGAATTTGACAGTCCACTCGGTGAATCTACCGGGGCTGCGGTTATTTTCGGTTCCACCGGCGGGGTAATCGAAGCTGCTGTACGTACCGCTTACGAACTCCACACCGGAAAGCCACTTCCTAAGATTGATTTCGAAGAATTGCGTGGCTTTGAAGGCATCCGTATCGCGGAAATTGACGTGGATGGCGTTATGCTCAAGATTGCCGTTGCTCACGGTCTTGGCAATGCGAAGATTCTCATGGACGAAGTACGTGCCGGCAACCCTCGCTGCATCCATGCCATCGAAGTCATGGCTTGTAAGGGTGGCTGCATTGGCGGTGCTGGGCAACCATACCACCATGGCGATGAAAATGTTCTCCTCAAGAGAATCGAAGCCATCTACGAAATTGACAGAAACATGCCAATCCGTAAATCTCACGAAAATGCCTCTGTATTGGCTCTCTATCGTGACTACTATGGCGAACCGGGCAGTGAATTGGCACACCATCAATTACACACCCATTATGTGGCACAAGATAAATTCTAATTTCATAGCTAAAAAAGGTCGTCCGATGGGGCGACCTTTTTTTGAATGGATGAGAATCTGAGGTTAGAATTTTATAGAGACACAAAGGAAGGGCATCATTTAATAAGATGGGCTAATTCACACGAATAGGACAATGGCGGATGCGATGAGGAGGTTTTAATATGGCGAAAAATCAGATGTCTCATTTTTTGAGCTTTGTTTTGCGGCACAAGCCGGAAGTGCTTGGTTTAGAGATGGACCGCCAGGGATGGGTTTCCGTGGAGGCGTTGCTTGATGGCATCAATGCACAGCCTGATAAATCACTTTCGATGGCAGAGCTGGAAGCCATTGTGGCGCAGGATGCCAAGGGGCGCTATCGATTTAACGAGGACTGTTCTAAAATCAAGGCTTGTCAAGGGCATACGATTCCTTGGGTGGAACCGGTGTTGACGGTGATGTCACCGCCGGCGGTGCTTTATCATGGGACGACGGCTGAGGCGTGGGCGCAGATTCAAGCGAGCGGTGCTGTGCACAAGATGAAGCGCCATGCCGTTCACATGCAGGCGGAGCTTGCTAAGGCTTGGCAATCAGCACGGCGTTGGCACAAGACGCCAGTGGTACTAGAGATTGATACCGCAGCCATGGCGCGAGATGGTTTTTGTTTTGGCGTGACGGAAAATGCGGTTTGGTGCACGGAAAAGGTGCCGGTGCAATATATTGCGTCGGTTCATAGAGAAAAAGGATTGCACCAGACGGAGCAGAAGGATAGAATTGATTGAATCTCACTAATGATGTAGAATACTCGCTGGGAGGCGAACGTCAAATGAACCATAAGGATTATTCCATTATTTATAGTAGCAATACCGGTAATACAAAGCTGCTTGCAGATGTACTTCATGCGCATTTGCCTGAAGCGTCATGCCGTTACTTTGGCATTCCTGACGCGGATTGCGTATCAGGCGAGGTGGTGTATGTGGGTTTTTGGACCGATAAGGGGACTGCTGACGAAGCTGCATTGTCATATTTAAAGCAATTGAATAATAAGAAAATCTTTTTGTTTGGGACAGCGGGCTTTGACGGAGACGGCTATTTTGAGCAAATTTTAGCAAATGTTGAAGCAGCTATTGATCCTAGCAACGAGGTGGTTGGACGCTTTATGTGCCAAGGTAAGATGCAAATGAGTGTGCGTGAACGCTATCTTACTTTAAAGGCACAGGGTGCAATGCCAAATGCTGATGCGATGATTGCAAACTTTGACAAAGCCCTCAGCCATCCGGATACAGATGACCTTGAGGCATTGAAAAAAGCCGTTGATGCGCTTTAAGCGTATCCTAAAACGCGGACAGTAAACTTGTCCGCGTTTTTGTTTGTAAGCGGATGGGATGCGCCTACAAAAGCGTTGTGGTATAATCAAACAAGCAATTTACGGAGGAAAAGCCTTCTGAGACCTTATAGGAGATGACGATATGACCGAACAACAACTAAAGGAAGAAATTGTCAAAAAGCTTGTGGAGATTCATCGAAACAAAACCTTTGTAATGGGAATCCTATGTGCTTTGAACGCAGAAGCCCAATGCCGAGCGTTTTATGATTTTCTCGAAAGTGATGCGGATGTGACCACCCTTTCGCCGGATGAACTGATGACCAAAGCGCTCACGCTGGCAAATTTAGATTGCACCAAAGGTGAGGAACGTGTACACCACCATCATTGATTTTATAAAGAGGCAAACAACGACCCGGACATGTCGTAAAAAGGTCTTTTTTTGATGGGGTGAGCAGGGCTTATTGTTAGGTATAAATGTCATTATGAAGCGAGTTCACATTTAATTACACAAAGAATGTGAATTGTGGTAAAATATAGAAAATATTCTAACAATCATGTGTTGAGTAGATAATCGTCAAAATGAAGAGGGTGACAGTATGTCTGTAGAAATAAAGGTTTGCATGGGCAGTGCGTGTCATATTAAAGGGGCGCCGCAAATTGCTCAAGCGTTTGATGAAGAGCTTAAAGCGCGTGGTCTTGAAGACCGCGTGAAATTGATGGGAAGCTTTTGCCGCAAGATGTGTATTGACGGTGTGAATGTGGAAGTCAACAAGGTTTTATATTCTCATGTGACCGTCGATGATGTGAAGCGATTGGTTGATATTGCAATGGAGGGAGAACGATGAAGCATTTTCCATTTCCAATCGTCAATAAAAATAATTCTAGTTGTTTGGACTGCTATCGCTGCTTGAGAAAGTGCCCGCTAGAGGCGATTGAGTTTTCAACAGGGCGCGCGCGTATTATCACTGAAGCCTGCGTGGTATGCGGCGAGTGTATTAAGGAATGCCCACAAAAGACCAAGCGTATTATCAGCGACATGGACTTTGTAATCAAGGCACTTGAAGAAAAGACCCCTTTGGTATTGAGTTTAGGGGAAGTGGCCTTGTTGTCCGTAAAAATGCCAATTTATGAATTGGCACAAAAGGCCTACAATATTGGCTTTGACTATATTGAAGAAAGTGACATTCTCGAAGAAGATGTCATTCATGAGATCAAAGAGCATGTGCGAAGCAAACCGGATTTGGTACTTTCCAGCCATTGCCCGGTTATTGTGAACTTGGTCGAACAGCATTATCCTGAGTGGTTGGACAATCTGCTTCCGATGGCGAGCTTGGCCTCTATGCATGCCAAGGATTTAAAGTCACGTTATCCCGACCATCTCGTGGTTCATGCGTCTGCATGTCCGGCAGAATTCTATAATCGTCAAAACGATGAGGACATTGATTATCTGATTACCCTGTCTGAGTTAGAGCGGATTATTCGTTTTACCCCGGCCTATCGTGACGCTGAAGAAGCGACAGAACCGTACTATCTTGAATTCCAAGGGGGCTACGGTTTGTCTATTGTCGGTAATGTATCTGCACGCTTGATTGAAGATGGCGTGTGTGACCGCGACGCCATTGAATGGTATTCCGGCTTGGAAGAGTGTATCGATATTTTGAAGCAAAAGGATGAAAGCCTTTGTCAAAGTGTTGAATATTTGGAACTGATGGCATGCAACAGTGGATGTGTGAATAGCATTGATATTCACAATCCTGACAGTGTTTTTGGCAGATGTCTACGAATTAAGCAATACAACGGTGATCGCGTGTATTTGCCATCCTATAAAATGTTCATACCACCGTCGGAAGTGACCTTCCGAAACAGTTTGTATGTCCGTGAAAAACCGGATCCTGCGGCAGTGCGTGCAGAAATGGATATTTGCTTTAAAGATACCGATGCTAAACAGCTTAACTGTGGCGCCTGTGGGTATGACACCTGCTATGCCAAGAGTGCGGCGGTTGTACGTGGAGAAGCCGACCGTGATATGTGTATCAGCTACATGAAGGCAAAGGCAGAATCCTTCGCCAACTCTGTTGTTAATAATATTCAAAGTGGGATTTTGGTCTTTGACAAAGACACGACCATTTTACAATTGAATCCATACTTGAAAAAAATGTTTGAACCTTATGCGTTGGATGTCGGTGTGAAGGTATCGGATTACTTCGATATCAGCTACATGCGCAAGACCATTGATAAAGGGGAAATCATTAAAAATATTCGTATTTCCTACAAAGAATTGGGGCTCTGGACCCAACAAACCATTCAGCCTCTCGACAGTGAAAGTTATGTGGCCTTCATCGTTGATATTACCGAGCGTGAAAAGCAGCGCGAACAATTCAATAACGTCAAGAGAGAATTGCTGATCAATGCAAACCAGGTTATTGACGAGCAGATGCGTACCGCGCAGGAAATTGCTAGTCGCTTGGGTGAAACCACCGCTGCCACAAAGATTACTCTCTTAAAGCTGATTCAGGAATTTGAAAGGGAGAAGGAGTTGAGCTAATATGTCTACAATTATTGGTGAAGTTGGTATTGCTCAACTGAAACACCACGGCGAAGAGCTCTGCGGAGATACGGTGGAAATTATTCGTAATCCCGATGAAACCGTTGTGGTATTGTCCGATGGTTTGGGGAGTGGCGTAAAGGCCAACATTTTAAGCTCTTTGACCGCAAAGATTTGCTCAAAAATGATTGCTGCCAATATTGCTCTGGAAGACACGGTAGACACCTTAGTCAATACACTGCCAACCTGCTCCGAACGCGGCGTGGCTTATTCGACCTTCTCCATCATGCGTTTGTATAACAATGGCGTCATGTATATGGTAGACTTTGACGGCTGTCCGATGATTCGAATCACCAAGGATAAGAAAATTTCTGCCATTGAAACCAGCCAATCCGAAGCGAACGGAAAGATCATCAATGAAACCAGTTTCCGTGTAGAAGCGGGCGAAACCATTGTCATTGTCAGTGACGGTGTCGTACAGGCAGGGTTGGGAGAAATGTTGCCGTTTGGGCTAGGAACCGATGGCCTCATTGATACCTTAGAGCGCTTTGTGGACTTGGATGCCAATGTGCAAACCATTGCTTGGCAGATTGTTAATATTTGTAAGAGCTACTATCTGGGGGAACCTGGGGATGACACGACTGCTGTGGTGGTGCGCCTCAAGGAAGAACAAAAGATGTGCATCATGACCGGTCCGCCAGTACATATGGAAGACGATGCTCGCATGGTATCGCGCTTCGATGCTTTTGACGGGATTAAAGTGATTTGCGGAGGCACCACCGCACAAATTTATGCCCGTGAAACCGATAAAAAGATTCTCTCGGAATTTAAGTACGTCAATAAAAAAATTCCGCCGATTTCGTATATCGATGGCGTTGATTTGGTCACAGAAGGGATTATCACCCTCTCTGCCGTCAAGCGTATGCTTGATGAGCAAGAAATTCAAACCGGCGAGGACGGTGCGTCTCTGCTGCTCAACAAGATTTTAGAAAGCGATCGCATTGTCTTTTTACAAGGCATGCAACGTAACATCGCCATGAAAGACAATTTACCGTTGGATTTGGATTTGCGCGATGTGATTGTAGAGAAATTGGCAGTGAAGCTCAGAAGCATTGGCAAAGTGGTTGAAATTGTGAGATATGATTAAAAAAGATGCGCTACAAACGATAGCCCGTTTGTAGCGCATCTTTTTTGTTATGAAGCAAGGTGAGAACGTTAAGGAATTCAAGAATAGAAAATATAATAAAGAAACGATTCTCGCCTTAAAATATGTGATTGGAGTCTAAATGATTGTTTGAAGTTAAACGTCAGATTAAACTATAAGTGATATTCGAAAAAAGCAAATAGCGTTTATAGTGAGCGTGAAATGAAAAGGTGAATCTGATGCTTGGCTAGCGTTTGTATTTAATCACCGGAAAGCGGCTGCACAATTTGAATAGTAAACCATTGATTGTTGACTTTATAAGTGCACGTTGCATGATGTTTTTCGCAATAGCTAGCGATGCTTCGTGTGCCCAATCCATGGTGTGGGTCTATGGCAATTGGTCTATGATGAGTATCGAAGGTGATTTTTCCTGTATAAGTGTTTGAAATGTCAAACATGAGCTGTGGTTGACAGATACAGCGACAACGGATTCTGCGATCTTCAATAGGAAGCTGCTTGGTTGCATGGATGGCATTTTCCAAAGCATTGGAAAAAACCGTTGAAAGCTCGGTGGCATCGATGGGTAAATCAGCAGGAATGTCCAAGGAAGCCTCAACAGTAATGGATGCGGCTTCAGCTTGTTGAAAGTAGGACGAGAAAACGGCATCAAGCACAGGGTGCACACACCATTTTTTACGGTGTGTGTCAGTAAGGTTCTGATTAGAAGAGGCTATGTATGCCAGTGCCTGTTCAGTATTGCCGTCTTCAAGCATGGTGCTGATGGTTTGCAAGCGATGTCGCAAATCATGGCGGTAAATGGAAATTGCTTTTTCTTGCTCCATGGATTGGGTAATGCGTTGTGTCATCATTTTAGACTGTAATTGCAAGTAATGGGTTTCTTCTTCTGCAGTCACTAAGCGCTGCTGACGCAATAACACTTGGAAAATATTCCAGTACATGAGTGGCATGAGAATCAATAGAAGCACCATTGCCGGAATACCCTCGGGACGTTGATAGATATCTGTTGGAAAGAGAGCGACTACAAGGAGCAACAAGTAGAAAACTGCCGACACACAGGCAAAAGCCAACCAACCCCTGGCAATGGCGTGCTGCACAGCCAGATAGGGGGCACGGAATTTGTAGTAAACCAGATAAACCATCAATGGAAAACCTATCATTCGCCCCCAAAATATCATCCAATAGGTATTCGGTGTGAGCCAAAGATTGAGTAGCATTGTGACAGCGAGCCACCACAAGGAAAGGGTATCTACCAAACAAAAGGTGAAGACAAATCGCCCATCACGTTGGCTGGACAGTATCCAAAAAAACAAAAGGCTTGGAAGTGTAATGAGTGGGATACAGACATTAATTACCCAAATAGTCCCTTTTATTAAAATAAGGCTGGATACCACCAACAACAGACTCCCCATAAATATACCAGTCAAAAGCATTGTTTTTCTTTTGCTGTAGCGTGGTTCATAAAGGGAAATGAATAAGAATAACACATGAAACAATGACCAAATAGCAGAAAAATCGCGCAGAAGCAAATATGAATTACTTGAAGTCATTGGCGTTTCCCCCTAACCAATACTCGGTCCAGGCTTCATGAAGGGCGCCAACAGAACGTTTGGGAATCAATACACGCTGACCATCTGAAAAGACCACGTAGGATTTTATGATGGCTTTAATCTGTTGTAGATTGAGTAGAATGCTTGCCCCACAAAGATAGAAACGAGAATCTTCCAACAGGCCTCGCATGGCTTCATGGAAAGAGCACCGTATGGTGGAGCCGGCTACGACGCTGCCGTCTGTTAGATGGTAGTGCGGAATCCTAGACAGCTGTTCCACATAGAGAAGTTGATTAATGTGTAGGCGTATGAGCCCATCGGCATTTTTGACCATGATGACAGCATCCTGACGAGGCATTAGATAACTGAAAGCAGAATCGAGGATTTTGAACAACGCTTCTTTTTGAATAGGCTTTAATAAATAGGCAGATGCCTTGGCGGTATAGCCCTCTAAGGCAAAATCCGGAGATGAGGTGAGATAAACAATGATGCCGGCTTCTCCGGACTGCCTAAGCCGGACACCGAGTTCGATACCGTCCATATCCGGCATGACAATATCCAAAAGATAGAGATTAAAGGTGTGATTATAAAGGGCGTTTAGAAGCGCCTGGCCCGAAGCGAATTCATGTATATCGGCTGTTGTGTGGTGTGTATAAAGATACTGATCTAAAAGATGGCGAATCAGCTGGCGATGCATGACGTCATCATCACAAATAGCAATACGAATCATCGCAATCTCCCTCTTTTCAATAATATTTTCAAGGGTGCATTCATGCGTTCCTATAAACAAATTGTAGCATGGATAGAAGGAGCGATATAAACCAAATTTGTACAAAAACATGCCGAATTCGCACAATAGACTGACAATATGGTGTATTTATTGTTCAAATTGGTGCAATATTTCATGGAAATTTTCCAAATGTATACAATTGTAATGAAAGTACGAACAACACTATCGAAATTGCCTGAAATTCAGAGGAGCGTGATATTAATAACAAATAATCGAGAGGTGATTACTATGCAAAAAGGAGAGGAGAATCATGTTTAGAAAATCAATAGCATGGATTGTGACGCTGGCAATGCTTGTGAGCCTATTTCCGGCAACAGCGTTCGCAATACCGGATTTAGACAATAATCGCATACCGACAGCCACACAGGCTATTTACGTAGACAGCGAGGGGAATGATCAAAGCGGTAACGGTTCAGAGGCGAAGCCGTACGCCACTTTGGCGAAGGCGGTGAGCGCCGTTTCTGAGGAGGCTGCCACTATTTACGTGATGAGCAATCTGGAAATGACAGAAAGCGCACGTTTTTGGAATAAGCATATCACCATCACCAGCGGTGACGGCGGGCCTTATACCGTCAGTCGCGGCGATGGGATGGCGCAAGTGCAAGATAATGCCAGAAGCACCTACAACCCGGCGATGATTGAGGCCAATGGCAATGCCGGTGAAAAGTGTGCCTCGCTGACTTTGAAGAATATCGTATTAGATGACGGTGGTAAAAAAGTAGGAGCTTATTATGTGCAGGCGGCATCAAATAATAATGGACAGACAAGCATTGGAGAAACGTCTGTTGCTAACACTGAGATTGTACAAGACGCCATGATTGCGACCTATAACGGCGTGGCAGAAATCATCTTAGACGAAGGCGCTGTTTTGCGTAACTACGGCGGGATGAGTGCCGTGCGTGTGTCAGGTGGCACCTTGACGATGAAGGACGGCAGCGTGATTGAAGACACGACTGTATCTGAGCGAGAAAAAGGCGAACAGGGCAGTTTCGGTCCTGCCGGTGCCGTATGGCTACAGGACGGTGACGCGATTGTTGAAGCGGGTGCAATCATTCAAAATATTATAGGACGTGCTGTTTATGCCGATGGCGGTCAAGCAATTGTTGGCGGCACAATCCGCAATATCAAAGGCGATGGCCATATGTGGCAAGGTGCTGCGGGGACGGCGTTACATTTGCGTAATAGTGCCCATGCCGCTGTGAGCGGGTCCATTGATGGTTGTACCAAAGGGGTGAATATCGAGGTCATTGAAAGTACCCTCACCATGACCGAGGCATCGGTACTAAAAAACGGCAAGGATGCTATCAATATTTCATCATCCGAAAAAGTGCAATTAAACGGTGAAATCACCGGCTTTACCGGTGGTGGCCATGTGTTAAATATGCAGGGTGTTGGAGCACCGATGAATTGTACCATTGGCGCCACTGGGAACATCCATGATAACGCATGCAGTTACGGGGTCATTTACATTCAGGCCCCTCACGGCAAGCTGGATATTTATGGTAAAATCAACCACAATACCACCGCGGACCGTGCCGGCGCCATTGCGCTGGCGCATAATTTCCGTGGACATGTGGTCACTATGTATGACGGTGCCGAAATGAATGGTAACAGTTCCACCGAAACCGGTGGGGCGGTGATGGTTAGTGGCGGAACCTTTGTTATGGAAGGCGGTACCATTGAAGGAAATCATGCTGCTCATGAAGGTGGTGGAATCTATATTCGAAATGGCGGTCAGTTTGTGATGAAAGGCGGTGTTATCACCGGCAATACGTCCGATAAAATTGGCGGTGGTGTGGCGTTTTTAGCAACAGATTGGGGCGATAACACGGATACACATATGGTGCCGTATTGCGACCTCCAAGGGGGCACCATCAGTGACAATATCGATAAAAACGGTAGCAACGATGTGGCTGTTTTGGGTAGTGGTAGCGGTCATAATTCACGTTATTTCAAAGTTGGGAAGAATATGAATATAGAGACTACCAATCTCTACTTTGAAAAAGGCGGCATGACCTTTAGGAAACCGATGCGTGATGTAAAATACGGTAATGCTTCGGACGCTAGTGAGAAGGCTCTTGAAAAAGCCATGTCTGAAAAGAATTTACCAACGAAGATTGCGAGCTTTTGGTTCAATAGTGGCGAGCGTCCATTACCACTGACCGTGTCCCTTCCGGCGGATAAGGTCATTGCAGAGAAATCTGTTTATGCCGCTGTGGTGCCAACAGATGCAGATGGAAATCCTGCACCAGATGCAGTTGTGGATTTATTTGCGGTGACCAAAGCCAAGGATGGCACCTATCGCGTTGCCTTGCCGGGGGCGGCGGATTCGAAGCATGCCACTGGTTTTGCGGTGATGTTTGTGCAGGAAGGTACAACACCGTCTAATATTCTCACCATCACCCCAGCCAACACGATTGTTTATACAGAAGCTGTGATTGGTCATGACGGTGTCGTTGGCGAAGATGGGAGCATCCATAAGAGTAATCTGCCAGAGCCGGGGTTCTATATTGAAGGGTTAGAAGACGGACAAAACCCCGAAGATATTGTCTTTGTAGGGTCGAAAAAAGACGGGGCGAATTCCTGGAAAGTAGAATCTTACGATGGCAAATCAAATCGTGTGTTCCGTATTGTTCCTATCGCCACAGAGCAACAAGCCCCTCTACGTTTAACCTTTACTGACGAGGAAGGGACAGAGCATATTAACAGTGATTTTGATGTTTCAGAGTCGACCTATGATAACTTGTTTATCAATCTCTATCGTGGCAATGATGGCCCGGTAACCGCAAAAATTGGCGACATTAGCTATGATGTTATCGGCGGTACCGGTTTACTAACTATTCGTGCAGTCAATGATGAGGTCGATGTGGTAGAGGTACAGACCGAGCCACCTACTGCAACCGTTGACCAAGCCACGGCAGTAGTGCCGGAGGGTGTATACTTCACTATTAACGGTGGGGATGTACAGGTGACAGAGCGTGGTCCTGCACTCCTATCCGATTATATTGCAGCAGAAAGTTATGACGATTATGGTAAAGCTTGGACTGAGGCGATGGTTCGTCGTGTTGATAAAGAATTAGGTGGTTCGAGCAGCACACGTCAGCACGATTTCATGTATTTGGATTTTGTTGATGCAGCAAATGGTCGTCTTTGGTTAACGCCGAGTGATGACGTAGAAATTTACTTCCCTTATCCGGAAGGCACCGATCAAAACACCGATTTCACCTTTATGCGATTTAAAGGGCTTTATCGCGGGGCCGAAGTAGAGGATGTTGCCGGGTTGATTGACAACAGTGAGGTGCAGACCTACGAGGACTCTTTTGAAACCACGCCACAGGGCATAAAATTCCGAGGTAATATTTTAGGGCTCTTTGCTGTTGCCTGGGATAAAGGCGGTGGCACCGGTACCGGCGGTGGGACGACGACCACTCGATATATCATTGACGCCGATGCAGGTGAAGGTGGTACTATTAGTCCGAGCGGTCGAGTGAAGGTGGCACGTGGCAGTGATAAAACCTTTACCATTCAAGCCGATGAAGGGTATAAAATTGCGAATGTCTTGGTTGACGGTCAAAGTGTGGGGGCGGTCTCTCAGTATATCTTTGACAATGTCCGTCAAAAGCACACCATTGAGGCCATCTTTACAAAACAAGGCGACTTGCCGGATGAAAATGAAACCGGTGTGTCTCAATGGTTAGACACTAAAAATCATGATGCCTATCTTTATGGCTATCCGAACGGTCATTTTGGGACGAACAATACCATGAGCCGTGCCGAAGTGGCGCAGATGTTCTACAACCTGTTGTTGGTCAAATCCGTGCCGATGACCACAACCTTTAAGGATGTCAAGGACGATGCTTGGTATGCCGAAGCGGTGCATACTTTAGCGTCGTTGGGGATGATTAAAGGGATAGGTAATGAGCAATTTGCACCAACACGTGCCATTAGTCGTGCAGAATTTTCGGCGATGGCATTGCGGTTTGCATCCTTGGAAGCGACAGGCGAGGATACCTTCTCCGATGTAGTACCGACGGATTGGTTTTATGATGCGGTGCTCAGCGCATCTGCTTATGGTTGGGTCGTAGGCTTTGAAGACGGGACCTTCCGTCCGCAACAAACCATCACCCGTGCGGAAGTAACGGCGATTGTGAATCGCATGCTTGGGCGTAACGGTGACAGTGCATACATTGACAGCAACTTGTCCGAACTGAAGTCCTTCCCAGATGCGCCAAAGAACCATTGGGCTTTTTATACCATCATGGAAGCCACCAACAGCCATACTTATCATAAAGAGAATGGAAAAGAAAGTTGGACAGCTTTGAAGGATGAATAATAAGAAAAGGCAGTCTCCCGTTGTGGGTGACTGCCTTTTTGGATGGAGGCATTTAACGATGGCTGGCCATCAGTTGTTTGACGTTTGGAATAGCAGATAATGCCGGAGAAAGCACCAAGGCAATAATCAGACCACTGACACCTTGGATGGCATTGGATGGAATGCTTGCCGCTGCGGCGAGGCCGTAGAAGAAATATTCAAAGATAAAATAGCCACCGCAAACAAGGAGGATATCTAATGCGCCGCCGGCGATAACGCCCATGAGGTGGCCTTTTGTGGTATCAGGGAGACGTTGGGCAACCTTTGCTGTCAGATAGGCGATGGTGCCTTTTATGAGGAAGGTGGCAGGCACATAGAGGAAGTAGCCGCCAAAGAGGTCGGCGGCGCAGGAGCCTAGGCCTGCGGCGAGAAAGCCGTAACGTGGTCCGAGGATGAGTCCGCAAAGAATCACAATTGCATCACCGGGATGAATATAACCGCTGGTAGCCGGTGTTGGAATGCGAATCACCATGGTTGCGACACAAGCAAGAGCCGCAAAAAGTGCGGTGAGAACAATTTCACGGGTGGTAATTTTCGATGACAAAGCAATCACTCCTTTTTCTTAATGTATTCATCATAATCCATTTCTGATATTGTTAAAATAGCCAGTAAATAAAAATGTAACAATGTCAGTTCATGCCAGTTCTCCGCATCTGGTCTTGTCTGGCTTTCTTGAAACACGATTGCCCATGTAGTCAGATATGGAAAAAAGGCGTGGGGCAAGGTTTTAATAGTTCACCAAAAGAAAAACACGCCACTGACGTGGCGTGTTTCAGACTGTCGAAAAAGGTCGCCGAAAGGCGGCCTTTTTCTTATATAATAGA
>SAMEA3387496__coassemble_1759_pt1 | contig 18599 bp, 18 predicted proteins | sample SAMEA3387496__metabat2_high_PE_007 | metagenome-assembled genome bin SAMEA3387496 (sample SAMEA3387496) | Felis catus | biome: Faeces | place: United Kingdom | collected 2012
GCATAAAAAACACCCTCTCTACTGGATGTCCAGTAAAGAGGGTACATATCACAACAAGGCACGGTCTTTTTGGTTATTTTAATCGGTTTGCGCGGTGCTCAATCATCTGTGCGGCAATGGAAATGGCGATTTCCGCCGGCGTTTCGGCTTTGATGGAAAGGCCGATTGGAGAGGTGATGCGTGCAAAGTCGTTATCTGTGAAGCCGTATTCTTCGCGGAGCTTTTGGTAAACGCCTGCTTTTTTGCGGGCGCTGCCGATGACACCGATGTAGCAAGCCGGGGTGTGCAGAAGCTGGGCTTGGATGACGGCATCATAGGCATGGCCGCGGGTCATCACGCAGGCATAGTCTTCTTCTCCGACTTGGATAAAGTCGGAGAGACGGTCAAAGTCCACGAGAAGCACCTCGTCGGCATCCGGAAAGAGGGTCTTTTGGGCGAATTCCTCGCGGTCGTCCATGGCGATGCAGCGGAAGCCCACATGGTTCAGCACCGGCACAAGCTCCTGCGCGACATGGCCGCAGCCAAAGATATAGACGACACCGGCGCTGTTGATTTGTTCTACATAATATTGGCGGTGGTCCACACTGATAAGCTGTGGCTTGCGCGTGAGCATCTCTGTCAATGCTTGAGGCATCGGTGCGCCGATAAAGCCGTGTTCACGATCATAGAGGGCAAGGGTGCCGTTTTCACTGACGTCGCAAACGAGCCAGAGGTTTTTGCCGCCGGCAAAACGCATGGAGGCGGCTTCCACAAGGGCGCGGACGTTTGGGTCGGACGCGGAAAGGACGCTAAAGAAGACGCGCACATCACCGCCGCAAATCATACCGAGGTTTTGCACGTCCTCCTTGGTAAGGCTAAAGTCGTGGGTACGGGCGGTGCCTTCCTCGATCACGGTTTTGGCGATGTCGATGGAACGGTGTTCCACTGCGCCGCCGCCGATGGTGCCGTAGAGGCGGCCTTCCTTGGAAACGAGCATGTGAGCACCGGCACCACGTGGGGTCGCGCCACTAGAGGCGATGACGGTAACAAGGGCGAGGTCGTTATTTTGTTCGAGTTGGGTTTTTGCCGTTTCGAGTAGTTGTTTCATGGGAGAATCTCCTTTCCGCAAAGGGTGTTGATGGTATCTTGCAAGGCGCAGGCATTGTTTTTGCGTCTTTGCCACGCGTTGAGAGCGGCGGGGGTTTGGCACTTGTCCTTTGAGGCGTCAAAGCGGTTGCGGATAGGCACGCGCCTGTCTTCCTCTACCGCCTTATCCGCGATGTAGACGATGGCGGCTTCATCGATGGTGTGGGGATCTTTGAGGTCATGGTGGGTACGAATGATGTCCGCAAGCTCCGGATAGCCCAGTTTTTCCAGCCAGAGGGCGCCGGTGTCTGCATGGTGTTTTTCTGTGCGTGCAATATCATGCAGAAGCGCCGCGTGGGAAATGCGGGCACGGTCGAGTGGAAGCGGAATCGCCTCGCAAAGTTCAAGGGCAAGGGCTTCCACCGCAAGGCAATGCTTCATCACGTGCTTCGGCGTGACTGCCCAGAGCAAGCGAAGGGCAAGGTCGCGGTCCATTTCCGGATGCGCTAGGACAGGTGTAGCTTCGGCAAAGGCGAGGGTGTTTAGGTTATTGTCCTCGAGCGTGAGGTGCCAATAACCGCAATATGGCAGCTTCGGCACCTTTGCAAAGCCCATCATATGCTCCTCATGGAGGTGTACCGCGACAAAGCCGCGAATCACTCCGGCGTGTGCGACAATGGCAATATCGCCTTGAGTATCATCGAGTGCGCTTTCTACACCGATGGTAAAGCGCATGGTGGCATCGCCGATGTCTTCACCACCGGGCATGGTGAGCAAGCAGGCAGAGCCGGCACGGTCATTGTATGCGTTTGGCCAACGCTTTTTGATTTCATCAAAGGAAAGCCCATCCCATAGACCCGTGTATTGCTCCTCTAGCATCGGCCAACGTTTTGGCGCGCGGCTGATGTGTTGTGCCGTTTCCATGGCGCGGGAAAGGGTACTGGAATACACACTCTCCACGTGGATGTCCCTAAAATGGCGCGCCAAAAGCACGCCCTGAAGATGCCCCAAGGGCCCTAAGGGCGTGTCGGTTTGACCAAGACAGATGCGACTGCCGATGGGAAAATCGGGGTGACCGTGGCGAATCAAATAGAGCGCGCGCATTACAATTCATCTCCAAAATAGAGGTCGTAGCGGCCGGCGGCATAGTCCTTGATGTCTGCCACGAATTGCTGATAGCGTGCCAAAAGACGTGCGCCCTCTTCGGTCAGGGTGCTGCCGCCGCCACCGGCACCGCCTTGCACACGGTTTAGCACCTCGCCTTTGGTTTGGCTTTCCAAGCGGCGAATCCGATTCCAGCCGGTGGAGTAGGATATTTGTAAACGTTGGCAGGCAATACGCACCGAGCCGGTTTCATCAATCAAGGTCAATAGCATTGCCATTTTTTCGTCCAAAAACGGCAATTCGCGACAAAGGGTTACGGTGATTTCCGTGCGTGCCAATTGTTGGTTGTGGTAATCCAACAGGCTTTGATAGTCTTCGGGGGTATCGGCATCGTGTAAAATCCCGGCATCATTTACCGTGACATGGACGATGTCGGTATCAAGGGCCTTCAGCGCCCCACGCAGACCGCCCTCGCCATGATGGTTCATAATTTGCGGCACCAAGTGGGCGGCCAAAAGGATGGGATGGCCTTCGGTGTCCGCACATATTGGAATGGCAAGGTCTACCTGTGCGTCGATAAGGGCGCGGACGGTGTCGCAGGTAAAGAGGGGAATGTCCACCGGCGTAAAGAGAATGGTGTCGCACTTATCCTGTAAATGGGTCAGACCGATTGTTGCCGAGGTAAACATGTCGGTGGTTTCGTACTGTTCATTGCGTAAAAAGACCACCCCATTGCCGCTTAAATGGCGCTCGAGGGTGTCGGCATTAAAGCCGGTGACGACGACAATGTATTGGGCACCGGCTTGGCGCAAGGTGGCAATCACGCGTTGTGCAATGGAAATGGCACCGATGTTGAGCATGGGCTTAAAGTCGCCCATGCGTGAGCTCATTCCTGCTGCAACCACCACGGCGCCGACCACGCCTTGGCGGCTCATAATACGCTCACGGCATCGCCTGTATGAGCGAAACCGTCCTCCAAGACGCGAACAAAAATGCCCTTTTGCGTCATCACACAGTGGCTGGTGCTGTTTTCCGGAATATAGCTGACCTCGCAAAGGGCAGTGCCAATGGTGAGCTTGGTCCCCACAGAAAGGGCACGGAGATCAAGCCCTTCGGTGAGGATGTTTTCACTAAAATAACCTGCTGTCGCTTGCGGATGTTCCTCACAAATGCTTTCTAAGCCGAGGAGGCTCACCTGACGAGCGCTGCCATCGGCGTGGGCATCCCCTAAAATACCGAAATTGACGTGCAGCGAAATACCATCGACGACGGTTTTGGCACAGCCGGTTTCACGGCTCATGCAAAGGGCGCGAATGGTGCCGCTGGGCTTTGCGCAATCGCCTTTGTTGGTGTCACGGAGCATTTTGAGCCCGTGCGCCAAGGGCTTTAAGGCAAAGGTCAAGTTTTCGGTGGCGGCTTTTTTACTCCCCGGTAGGTTTACAATCAGGCTTTGGGCACAGGTGCCGCAAATCCCGCGAGAAAGGCAGCCGTTGGGGGTGATTTTCATGCTTTCTGCGCGCATCAGCTCAGCAATCCCCGGCACCTCGCGTTCGATGAGGGCGCGAGTGGCTTCCGGGGTGACATCTCGTGGCGACAGACCGGTGCCGCCAACGGTGAGAATGAGGGCAATGTCTTTGTTCACGGCTGCCGTAATGGCGGCTTGAATTTGTACGCGCTCGTCGGCGACTAAAACGGTTTGGGCAATTTCATAGCCGTTTTCTTCGAGTAGGGCACAAACCGCAGGACCTGCGGTATCCACGCGTTCGCCGGCGGCGCCTTTGTCGCTGACGGTAATCACTGCTGCTTTGTTCATGACTGGCGCTCCTCTCTGGTATAGTCCCCATGGATGCCGCCGGTTTTGGAAATAAGGCGCAAATCGGTGATGACCATCCCTTTTTCCACGGCCTTGCACATATCATATACCGTTAGTGCGGCGGTAGAAGCCGCAGTTAGAGCTTCCATTTCGACACCGGTGCGCCCGGTACAGCTCACAGTGGCTTCGATTTCAACAGATGAGCGTGTCTTATTGAGGGAGAGGGAGAGATCAACGCCATCCATAAGAATCGGATGACACATCGGAATCAAGGTGCTGGTTTGTTTGGCACCCATGATGCCGGCAATTTGGGCGACGGTCAAAACATCGCCTTTTTTCATGCCGCCGCTTTCGATAAGGGCATAGGTGTCGGGGCTTACGAGGACACGGCAGCCGGCGGTGGCGGTGCGTTTGGTTTGATCCTTGGCGCCGACATTGACCATGCGGGCGCGCCCCTCGTCGTTAAAGTGGGTAAAATCCTCTTTTGCTTGCATACGTTAGCCTCCAATCTGATTCATATTGCGCCCCGCTTCGCTGCGACAAGTATTGGAGAGCAGCGGATGTTGGGCAGGTTTTTGAGTGATGGCTTCACGAAAAGCGCGTTCCATCGCCACATCGTCTAAGCCTTTAATGGGAATTTCGATCGGTGAGTGCAGGCAAGGCTTGAGCTTGCCGTCGGCGGTGAGGCGGATGCGGTTGCAGGTGCCACAAAAGTGGTTGCTTAAAGGACTAATCAGACCGACCTCGCCCAATGCGTCAGGAAGCTTGTAACGCCGTGCCACACCGCCGTTGCTTTCGAGTGGGACAAGCTCGGGGAGTCGTTCGGTGACAAGACTGACCGGCACATAGGCCGTTTCGTCAAAATCGCCGCTGTCATACATCGGCATGAGCTCAATAAAGCGCACGTCCAACGGGTGGTGTTTCGTGAGCGCGACAAAGTCTGAGATTTCATCGTCGTTAAAGCCGCCGATGAGAACGCAGTTGAGCTTGATTTTGTCAAAGCCTGCTTGAAGGGCTGCCGCAATGCCGGCACATACGTCGTTGTAATAGTGGCGGCGGGTGATGGTGGAAAATTTCTCTTCCTTTAAAGTGTCAAGGCTGATATTGACACGGTTTACTTCGGCCTCGCGTAGGGGGCGTGCGAGCGACGAAAGGTGCACGCCGTTGGTGGTGATGCAACATTCCTTGATGCCATGCACAGCGGCGGCGCGCTCGCAAATGGAGAGAATATTTGGTTTGATGAGCGGCTCGCCGCCGGTAATGCGGAGCTTGGTAACGCCGAGGCTGGCAGCCACTCGGACGGCGCGGATCATTTCGTCTTCTGTCAGCATCTCTGCCATTGGCCGCTTAGATACACCAGCCTCCGGCATACAGTAAAGACAGCGCTGATTGCACAAATCCGTCACTGAAATGCGCAGGTAGGTAATGCTTCTGTTGTAGGTGTCCTTCAAAGGGCGTCCTCCCTTCTGTTAGTAGCGCCCAAAGGTGCAATTTGGAAAATGACAGGTGTCGCACATGTGGCAAAGACCGCCTTCCCCCAGACGAATCAAATCCTCCTTGGTGAGTGGGTCGCCACTAAAAATTTGCGGCAGAAGCACATCAAACATCGTTGTCGGACGGCTGATGGCAGCCCCCGGCACTCCTAAAATAGAAACGCCGTTTAGATCAGCCACCAAGGTCATATTGCCCGGTTGGGACGGTACCCCGTAGCTGACCACATTGGCGCCAAGGGCACGGATGGCGCTTGGGGTCAAATCATCTGGGTCCACACTCATGCCTCCGGAAAAAATTAAAAAGTCGGCCCCTTGGGCAAGAAATTCCTGAGCTGCGCCAACAATCATATCAAGCGCATCGTCGCAGACGGTGGCACCCAAAATTTCTGATGGATATTTGGCGAGTTTTGCACGGGCCACCGCTTCAAACTTGTCCTTAATGCGACCGTGATAGAGTTCGGAGCCTGTAATAATAATGCCAACCTTTTTTGGCTGATACGGACGTAAATCGTAGAGCTTTTCGGTTTTAACGAAGGCTTCGGCTTCTTCAATCTGACTTTCTTGGGTCACAAGGGGCACAATACGCATGCTCACCAGCTTTTGCCCGGGAGTGACCGGATAGTGATCCGGCAAGGTGGTGATGGTGATGTCTCCGATGCGGTTGATTTTTTCCAAAAGAGTTTTGTTTACACGAAACATCCCCGGGATGTCGGCAATCAGCTGGACTTTGCCTTCGCTGATTGATCCGTAATGGGCCCCTTCCACGGTGGTCATCGCACTCAAACGACGGGCGCAATCCTCCTCATGGATTTCACCGGCATGGTCCTCCCAGATAAAAACGTGCTGCTTGCCAATATCGAGCAACTTTGGAATGTCCTCTTCGGTGATGACGTGTCCGCGCTTAAAAAGTGCCCCCTTAAATCCGTCAAACATGGCAGTGATGTCGTGGCAAAGGGCGTGACCGACGGCATCTTGTACCTTCATTTTTTTCATAAGGTCCCTCCTAGTGGTTGGTTGTCTTTTATAAATAGAAGCCGCTAGTGGAGCAGCATCACGTGTTCCTTTGGAATGTGGAGTGTCACAACTTTCGCGCGCACGGCTTGCCAGAGCGCCTTGTCCGCTTCCCAGCCGAGGGGAATGGCGGCGCTGTGGCCTTCGGGGCGCACCATGACAGTGACACTAAAGGGATTTTCGATTTCCTCAAGCACCTCAAAGCGGTGGGCGTTTTCCCCCTCGCCGTAAAGAACATCATGCATACGAACGCCGACTGCCTCAAAGCCGCTAGGGTCGGACGCCGTTTCTAAGGAGATGCCCCAATCTGTGGCATAGAGGCTGCGGGGGCCGTTGGTGCAGCAGGCGGAAATATTTTTGCAGCCCGTTAAGATGGCTGCTTGGCACGTAGACGGATTTTGAAATACCTGCGCCTTATCGCCGCAAACGTCAATCCGCCCCTTGTTCATAATAGCAATCCGGTCGGCCATACGAAAAATCTCGTCACGGTCGTGGGATACCAGAAGCACTGTTTTTCCAAATTGCCGAGTCACCGCTCTAAGTTCACGTTCCAAGCGGAAACGTAAATGGGTGTCTAATGCGGAAAACGGTTCGTCTAAAAGCAGAATTTCCGGTTCGGACACCAAGATGCGCGCCAAGGCGGTGCGCTGTTGTTGACCGCCGGAAAGCTGCGCGGGGTAGTGGTTTGCCAAGGCGGCAATTTCAAACCGTTCCATGATGTCGTTGATATGCTTTTCACCGCGGGCGGTCTTGCGTTCACGCCGCGCGCCCATGCGAATGTTGTCACGCACTGTCATGTGTGGAAAAAGGGCGTAGTTTTGGAACAAAAAACCCACGCGCCGCGATTGTGGCGCAAGGTTGGTATGAGTGGCGTGATCAAAAAGCACCTTTCCGTCCAATACGATGCGTCCGTCATCGGGTTTTACCACCCCGGCAATACATTTTAGCGTCATGCTTTTGCCGCAGCCGGATGGGCCCAAAAGCCCCATCACTTCATTGCCGGCGCAAAGATTGATATTCAAACTGAAATCGCCGAAATCCTTTTTGATTGTACATTGAATGCTCATTTAAGAGTCCCTCCATCGACGACGGGGTGCGGCAGTGGTGTGTTGCTTCTTCTCAAGCATATTAACCGCCAAAAGCACCACAAAGGAAATAGCGAGGTTTAATAGCACCCACTTAAAGGCGAGGCCGTCGTCATTGGTGCGCCAAAGCTGATAGACCGTTGTTGAAATCGTCGCCGTTCGTCCCGGCGTATAGCCGCAGACCATACTGGTGGCACCAAATTCGCCCAAGGCACGGGCAAAGGCCAAGACCGTGCCTGCTAAAATGCCTTGTTTGCAGTACGGCAAGCGGATGTGCCAAAAAATATAGCTGTTGGAAAGGCCCAAGGTCTGCCCCGCGTAGGCAAGATTTTCGTCAAAGGCTTCAAAAGCGCCGCGAGCGGTGCGGTACATCAGTGGGAAAATAACCACTGTGGTGGAAAAAATCGCTGCCCACCAGGTCATGGTCATCTTTACATTAAAATGTTCCAGCATAAAGGCACCCAGCACGCGATTTGGCCCCAACACACGCAAGAGCAAATACCCCACCACTGTTGGTGGCAAAACCAAAGGGAGGGTGAGTACCACGTCAAGCATTCCTTTCACAACCCGTGGCGCCTTGGCAATATAGTAGGCAGAAAAAATTCCAACAAAGAATATAATCACCGTACTGATTGTTGCAATGCGCAGCGAGTTCCATAATGGGAACCAATCCATGGGACGCATCCTCCCTTCGTATTCAAGCATTCATTTAATTATTAGTCATTGATGGCGGTAAAGCCGACCTTTTCAAAGACAGCATCCGCTTCATCGGTGGTCAAAAAGGCCAAGAAGTCCTTGGCAACATCCGGCTGTTTGGTGGTTTTTATCACACAGGCAGGATAGATGACCTGTCCGCACATTTCAGGGGTGGCGGTATCGACCACCTTGAGGCCGGCGGAGTAGGCATCGGTTTGGTAGATGATGCCGCAATCAACGGCGCCTTCGCTCACCTGCGTCGTGACTTCCTTGACGTTAGAGCCGTAGGTGATTTTGCCGGCGCTGGCAAGGGCGGCTTCATCAAGCCCTAAGTAGGTCAAGATTTTTTGAGTGTATTGACCAACCGGCACATCGCTGTTACCCATAGCAAGGAGCACATCCTCGTTTTTTAAGGCGGTCTTTAAATCCTCGTAGGAATTGATGCCTTTTTCATTGGCATCCGGCACCGCTAATGCCACCTTGTTTTCTAAGATGTTAAAGCGGCTGTCTTCGAGGACAAAATCTAAATCTTCGGTGTTAACAGTTTTGTCGGCGGTGGCGTCAAGCTGGTCCATTTGTAATTGACCGGCAGAGATAAATACGTCACAGTCGGCCCCTTCTTGAATCTGGGTTTTCAAAGTTCCGGATGAGTCAAAGTTTAATACCACATTGACCTCTGGATGTTCCTTCATATAGGCGTTGCTGAGCTCGGTTAAAGTTTCGGTCATTGAGGCGGCAGCAAATACTACAAGGTCATTTTTTTCGGTGGCGGCTGACGTTGAGGTGACCGCGCTGCTTTGATTTGTGTCGTTTCCTCCGCAACCGGTGAGCACAAGACCCAGCATGACGCCGGTAAGCAACATGGCAATGAGTTTCTTTTTCATACGAGCACTCCTTTTCAAGATGAACCAATTTTGAAATATTCAAGCTACTATTATTTTATTACAATTCGTAATTGTATACAATACGATTTGCTGTTATATAACATTAGATTTCTCGATAGGAATTCTTTTAAAACATAGTAAAATAGAATGATAAACTGTCATAGGTCAGTGCGACTGTTAATTCGTTATAAGTTGACGAGAGAGGTAATTGGGCCTAACATTCTAATGAGAGAATATTTTTGCATTTTTGAAAGAAGGTGAGAAAATGGAAGAAAAATTGTTGGAAATTCAAGCGGAGGTTGTGACTGTAGAAGTGCGGGATCGCAATACCGGCGAGGTTTATAGAAGAGAGCTTCCGATTTCTTACTATGAGAATGCAAATTTCCTGCGTCTGACCGGTGAAAACTTAGATGGTAGCACTTCTCAGCTGGTGTTTTACACCACGCGAGGGCTTTCACGCATGAAGGATTTGACCGGACACGGACCGGATTTTGATGATTGTGGTAATCATACGAGTTTAAGACAAGAGGAAAAATAATTGTTGATTAAACAAGGAGGGACTCCAAATGATTAAACGTACATTTATTGTCAACGGCGTTGCGCGTACCGTTTTGGTTGAAGAGGACGAAACTTTAGCCAGTTTTTTGCGTGAACGTCTTTTGCTCACCGGCTGTAAAATCGGTTGCGGCCAAGGGCACTGCGGTGCTTGTAACGTCATCGTAGACGGTAAGGTGACCCGTTCCTGTATTACCAAGCTGTCTCGCGTGCGTGACAATGCCGAAATCACTACCATCGAAGGCATCGGGACATTGAGCGACATGCACCCATTGCAAGTGGCGTGGATGGCACATGGCTGCGCCCAATGCGGCTTCTGCTCCCCGGGCTTTATCATGAGCGCAAAGGGCCTTTTGGATCAAAACCAAAACCCTACTCGCGAAGAAGTGCGTAACTGGTTTAATATGAACCGCAACCTTTGCCGTTGCACCGGTTATAAGCCACTTATTGATGCCGTAATGGACGCTGCACGCGTGATGCGCGGCGAAATCACTAAGGAAGACCTCGTCTTTAAGCCAACGGAAGATTCCATTGTTGGTACCAAATACATTCGCCCATCCGCTGCCCAAAAGGTGACCGGGACTTGGGACTTCGGTGCCGATGATGCGCTCAAGATGCCTAAGGATACCTTGCGTTTGGCCTTGGTTCAAGCTGATGTAAGCCATGCACTCTTAAAGGGTGTTGACACTTCTGAAGCAGAAAAAATGCCTGGCGTATTCAAAATCATCACTGCAAAAGATGTTCCTGGGAAAAACCGCATCAACGGGCTTGTCATGCTGCCATTGAATAACAAGTGCGATGGTTGGGACCGTCCAATTCTTTGCGACGAAAAAATCTTCCAATTCGGCGATGCGATTGCCATCGTTGCTGCTGATACCGAAGCACATGCACGTGCTGCTGCCGCTGCGGTAAAGGTTGATTATGAAGAGCTTCCTGCCTACATGAATGCCATGGACGCCATTGCAGAAGATGCCATCGAAATTCATCCGGGCACCCCGAACGCTTACTATGAAACCAATTGCATCAAGGGGCCTGAATTTGACTTTGACAGCGCACCAAATGTGGTAGAAATTGAATCCTACTGCTCTCGCCAACCTCACTTGGCCATCGAACCGGACTGTGGGTATGCTTACATTGATGAAGACGGGATGCTCACCATCCACTCCAAGTCCATCGGGTTGCACCTCCATATGCCTATGATTGCTGATGGGATCGGCGTGCCTATGGAAAAATTGCGTCTCGTTCAAAATCACACCGGCGGGACCTTCGGTTACAAGTTCTCCCCTACCAACGAAGCCATTCTTGGGGTAGCGGCGCTCGTTTGCCAACGCCCTGTGTCCTTGGTATTCAATATGTACCAAAATATCACCTACACCGGGAAGCGTTCTCCAGCCTTCTTGCACATCAAGCTCGCAGCAGATGAAAACGGGAAGCTCCTCGGTCTTTGGGGCGACAACTATGTGGACCACGGTCCATACTCCGAATTCGGGGATTTGTTGACCCACCGTTTGAGCCAATTTGTGGGTGCCGGCTATCATATCCCATCTATTCGCAATAAGAGCCAAACCGTATTTACCAACCATGCGTGGGGTTCTGCATTCCGCGGCTACGGTTCTCCACAATCCTTCATGGGCTCCGAAATTGCCATCGACGTTCTTGCTGCACAAATGGGCATGGATCCATTCGATATTCGTGAGCTCAACTGCTACAAGGAAAGCGAACATTCCACCATTCCTACCGGCTATGAACCGGACGTATATTGCTTAGAAGAAATGTTCCAAAAGGCACGTCCGCTTTACGAAGCCGGCAAGAAGCGTGTGGCAGAAAAGAATGCCGCTTCCGACGGCCGTTATAAATACGGCATCGGGGTTGCCACCGGTGTGTATGGCAGTGGCCTTGATGGGGTTGACAGTTCTCAAGCTTATGCCGAACTCAATGCCGACGGCACCGTGACGATGTATATTTCCTGGGAAGACCACGGTCAAGGTGCTGATATGGGGGCCCTTGTAAGTTCCCATGAAACCTTGCGTGAAGCAGGCTTCAAACCGGAACAAATCCGTCTTGTTATGAACGATACCAAGATTACCCCTAACTCCGGCCCTGCTGGCGGCTCCCGTTCTCAGGTTATGACCGGGAATGCTTGCCGCTTGGCTTGTGAAAATCTCCTTGCTGCCATGAAGAAGGACGATGGTACCTATCGCACCTACGATGAAATGGTGGCCGACGGTCTCGACACCAAGTATCTTGGTCAATGGGTTGCCACTGCTTGTGCAGACCGTCCAATCGACCAAGCCACCGCACAAGGCGATCCATTCAGCGTTTACATGTACACCATCTTCTTACCGGAAGTTTGTGTAGATACCGAAACTGGTAAGGTGAAGGTTGAAAAATTCACCTGCGTGGCTGACGTTGGGACCATCATGAACAAACTCCTTGTTGATGGCAGCTTCTACGGTGGCTTGGCACAAGGGATTGGCTTGGCTCTCTCCGAAAACTTCGAAGACATCGAAAAGGATACCAGCCTTCTCAAGTGCGGGATTCCATATCCAAACGATGTACCGGATGACATTGAATTGCATTACGTACAAACCCCACGTCCAAACGGCCCTTACGGTGCTGCAGGTTGCGGGGAAGCGCCACTTGATGCGCCTCACCCAGCCATCCTCAATGCGATTTACAACGCCACCGGCGCACGCATTACCCAAGTGCCTGCAACCCCTGACGTGGTAAAGGCAGCCCTTGAAGCGCTCGAATAATATTTTTAAGAAAAACACACTTGTGTTACACTTTAAAGAGGTGGGAAGCCCCACCTCTTTCTTTATATTTTGTATTCAAAGGGGGCGTTATTATGTCCATTGATGAACGTGCATCGACCCATGTATACCACCAAAAGCAGCTTTTTACGAAAGAGGAGTTACAAACCCGCGAATCCCTGTGTATTCACGAGGAGCCGGCGTATTGTAATGCGGCTTGTCCGTTGAAAATTGACGTAAAGGCCATTATGGCGGCGGTGGCGAAGGGCGATTTTGACAAGGCATACACCCTATACGAAAAAAATTTGCCGTTTCCGCATTTGCTTGCGGAAGGTTGTGAAGCACCTTGCGAAGCGGTCTGCAAGCGATGTGAGGCCGATGAGGCCATCGCCGTGCGTCGCTTAGAAGAAGCGGTGGTGGCTTACGGGAAGGCCAAGAAGGGCTTTGCCGGCTTGCGTAAAACCATGAAAAAGAAAAAGCACGTGGCCCTGCTGGGGAGCGGTCTGTTCATGCTTTTTTTAGCCGGCGAGGTGGCAAAGAAAAATTATCCCTTGGAGATTTATTGCGAGGAGGCCGACAAGGCAACGTGGCTTTATCATGCCACGGAGTTTGCGTCTGAAGAGACCCGTGCAAAAACCCTGAAGCTATTGGAAAAGCTGGAGGTGACCTTTCATTTTGAAAGTGTTCTTTCTCCGGTATTGTTAGAAAGGGTGCAGGCCGGCGCGGATGTGGTCGGTGTGAGCATGGCGGTGCTCGCCCTTCTTGATCCGAGTGCCACACCGGATGAAGGCTTGATGTATCTCGAAGACCGTGCCCTTGTGTGCGGTCCGGCGGAGGGCGTGCTGGGAAGTGCCTTTGCGGCAAAAAAGGCGGCGCTTACCGTCGACCGCTTGGCACAAAATCTGCATCCGTCCAATACCCGAGGAGAAGAAGGGCCTGTGGCGACACGGCTGATTACCTCTCTGGAAGGGGTGACGGCTTGTTCGCAGGTGCCATGCGACGGGCTGTATAGCAAGGAAGACGCGCGACAAGAAGCCGGGCGTTGCTTGCAGTGCCATTGTGATGAATGTATGAAGGCTTGCCCGTATTTGCGTCATTACGACAAATTCCCACGCCTGCTTACCCGCGAAATTTACAACAATGTCGGGATTATTATGGGCGATCATGTGATGAATAAGCCGATGAACGCTTGTGCCCTGTGTGGTCAATGTAAGGTGGTGTGTCCAAACGGTTTTGACGTGGCGGAAGTGTGCCAAAAGGCGCGCGCCAATATGGTGGACACCGGCAAGATGCCCCTTGCACCGCATGAGTTTGCGCTGATGGACATGCTCTTTTCAAACGGTGAAGCCTTTTTGGCGCGTCCGGCAGTCGCGGCGACGACCAAGTACGTCTTTTTCCCAGGCTGTCAGGCCAGTGCCGTTGCACCGGCAACGGTGCGCGCTGCCTATTTGGATTTGAGTGCGCGGATGGATGGCGGTGTGGGCTTGCTGTTAGGTTGCTGCGGTATTATTGCTAAATGGGCAGGACGTACGGAAATGTACGACGAGACCAAGGCACAGTTTCAAGCGGCCCTTGCGGAAATGGGCAATCCTGTGGTTGTCTGTGCCTGTCCGATGTGTGCGCGTACCCTCAAAGAATGGGACGGGCTACAAGTTGTTGGCATTTGGGAGGTTTTGGAACAAATCGGCTTGCCGGAGGCGGCAGATCAATCTGCGCGCACTGTGGCACTTCACGATAGCTGTGGCGCTCGGGGAGCGGCAGACGTTCAAGGGGCGATTCGTCGCCTTGCCGTGGCCTTGGGATGCGAGATTGTGCCGACGGTGTATGACGAGGATGCATCGCCTTGCTGCGGCTACGGTGGCTTGACCCAATATGCGAACCCGGAGGTGGCAGGCGAAATGACCGATATGTGCCTATCCCGTACGGACGCGCCGTATCTCACCTACTGCATGGCTTGCCGCGACCGTTTTGCGCGCAAGGGGCGAGAATCCATGCACCTATTGGAGCTTGTTTACGGTACGAGTGCCGACCATTGTCCGGACATTAGTCAAAAACGATACAACCGCCTCGGTCTCAAGCAACAGCTTTTGAGCGAGTGCTGGAAGGAGGAGCTTGCATTGACAGATGTGCCTTTTGCCATCGAATATACCCAAGAAGCCTTAGATGAAATGGACCGTCGCTTGATTTTAAAAAGCGATGTGGCGCAGGTATTAACGGCGCTGAGAGAGACCGACGAGGCAGTGCTGGATGCGGACACGGGAATTTCTATTACCCGTGCACGCTTGGGCAATGTCACTGTTTGGGTGAAATTTAAGGACATCGACGGCGGTTATCAGGTGGTGGGTGCCTATAGCCACCGCATGACAATCACACCGCGTGAGTAGAGGTGAGAACGATGACAGAAAAAAATTACTATACCATTGACCCTGAGGGAAAGCTAATGTGTCGCAAATGCGGTGTGCCGCTAGAAAAGGGCAAGGCCAAGTTTGCCTATCTTGACAACGGCTTTCCGGTGGAACTGCCGGTATGCCCGGTGTGCGGGTTTGTGTATGTGCCCGAGGAACTTGCCTTGGGCAAGGTGCTTTCGGTAGAAAAAGCACTGGAGGACAAATGATGGGCCATGTGGGCGGTGAGGCCCACAGTCGCTATTTGATGGAACTTTCCTTTTTGCCGCAGGGGGCGCGTGTGCTGGATATGGGCGCAGGAGACGGACAAACAGTGCGCCTTTTGCACACGTTAGGCTATGAGGCCGAGGGAATTGATTTGGCACCTCGCGGTGAAAAGGTGCGTGCAGGTGATTATCTGCGCGCGCCGTATGCAGACGCGAGCTTTGACGGCATCATCAGTGAATGCAGCTTTTACATGAGCGGTGATGTGCCCAGGGCCCTTCTTGAGGCAGGGCGACTCTTAAAAAAGGGCGGGAAGCTGGTGTTTTCGGATGTCTGTAAGGATGTGGTGACGCTCTTAGGCGATGTGCGTAAGGCAGGGTTTGTCGTGCGTCATATTGAGGATTTAAGCGAGGAATGGAAGGCGTACTATCTCGAAGCGCTGTGGCGCGAAGAAGACGTGCCAACGGGCAAGGGGCTCTCCTATATACTCATGATTTGCGAAAGGGTGTAGACAATGAGCGATTACATGGAAACCATGCTTGCATGGTATGAGCAGGGCTATGATTGCGCACAAATTTTAATGCGCTTGGTCCTTGAAGCCGAAGAAAAAGAAAATCCCGATTTGATACGTGCCATGGCAGGTCTCAACGGTGGCATCGGCGGCAGCGGTCACACTTGTGGCTGTCTCACCGGCGGCGCCTGTGTACTTGCTTACTATGCGGCTAAGGGTGCAGATGATGAAACCGCCAAGCAGTGTTACAAGGAGATGGTGCATAAGTTTACCGACTGGTTTCAGTCCTATAGCGCCGAATACGGTGGCACGGACTGTGCGCACATTCTCGAAGAGGACCCTCGCAATCGTATTCAGCGCTGTCCAATGCTAATGGAAGCGACGCTAGAAAAATGTATTGAACTTTTGGATGAAAACGCGCTTTTATGAGCGCGTTTTTTAGAGAAAGGTTGTGACAAGATGTCTCATGTGATTGGAAAAACAGCCAGCGTTTGTCCGGTGTGCTTAAAAACCATTCCTGCCGATCAAGTGGTGGGCGCGGACGGATTTATTTATATGGAGAAAAGTTGCCCTGAGCACGGCGATTTTCGTACTTTGATTTGGGAAGAAAGCGCCGCGCATTATGCCGACTGGGCGGCACGGGACTGTCACAAGCCACCGACACTCCCTTTTGCAAAGCCTGTCGAAAACGGCTGCCCAAACGATTGCGGCCTTTGTGACAACCATAAACAGGCGACCTGTTGCACGCTCTTGGAGCTTACCAATCGCTGCAATTTGCAGTGTCCGGTGTGCTTTGCCTCTGCCGGTGAGAAGGAAGGCAAAGATTTATCATTAGAAGAAATCGGTCGCCAATACGACCATCTCATGAGCCATGGCGGGCCGTATAATATTCAACTTTCCGGTGGGGAACCGACCATGCGTGATGATTTGGCAGAAATTATTGCCATGGGCAAGGAAAAGGGCTTCACCTTCTTTCAACTCAATACCAACGGGGTGCGCCTAGGAATAGAGGACGGCTATACCGATTACTTGCAGCAAGCGGGCGTGTCCACTGTGTTTATGCAATTTGACGGCTTAGACGATGCCATCTACAAGGTGCTTCGGGGCAAGCCGCTCAAAGAGGTGAAGCTTAAGGCCATCGAAAATTGCAAAAAAAGTGGTCTGCCGGTGGTCCTTGTACCAACGGTGGCGCAAGGGGTCAATGACCATGCGTTAGGCGAGATTTTGCTCTTTGCCCTTTCCCATGCGCCCCATGTGCGTGGTGTTCATTTTCAGCCGATGAGCTATTTTGGTCGCAACAGCATGGACCCAAGCCTAGGCCGCCTGACCATTCCGCGGATGCTAAAAAATATTGAAGCCCAAACCAATGGACTGATTAAGGAAGCGCATTTTTCCGGCGGTGGGGCTGAAAGCCCCTACTGCTCTTTCCACGCCAGCTACCTCAAGAGCTGCTGTAGCCTGAAGGCATTGCCGAAGCGTGAAGGGGCATGTTGCTGTCAGAGCAGTGATACCCGCGACACCGTGGCTCAGCAATGGAGCGGGAAGGCGAGTGGTTGCTGCTGCGATGCCGAAAATCCAACCAACGCATTGGATGCCTTTTTGCAAAAAACGGTAGAAAGCACTTTTACCGTCAGTGGAATGGTCTTTCAGGATGCTTGGAACCTCGACCTTGAGCGATTGCAGCGGTGTTATATTTGCGAGGTTGACAGCACCTACGGGATGGTGCCGTTTTGCGCCTATAACTTGACAAACAGCGAAGGAAAGGCACTTTACAGAAAATGAACAAATCACGTATTGATGCTTATATCATGGCCCAAGAAGGCCTTAGAGATTGCAGTCGAGAGACCTTAGAAGCCTTTCAACTTGCACAACTTAACAAGGTGTTGGCGAGGATGCATGCTCACGGCGTCGGTGATGTGCCCGCACATCTTGAAAGCCTAGCGGCGCTACAGACGCTACCATTTACCACAGCGGCAGATTTAGCGGCACAGCCGTCACGGTATCTGTTACTGTCTCAATCGGAGGTGGCACGGATTATCACCGATCAAACCTCCGGCACGACGGCTGCTGCCAAACGTGTCTTTTATACCGAGGCGGACACCGCCCACACGATTGATTTCTTTGCAGCCGGGATTCGTGAGATGGCGGTTCCCGGCGACAGTGTCCTTATTACGATGCCCTTTAGTGGGGCGCTGGGCTTGGGGGATCTCATCAAGCGCGCCGTGGAAAAAATCGGCGCCCGTCCCCTTTGTGCCGGCTGGGGCAAAAGCTATGAGGAATTGTCTGACCTCATTGTGCGCGAAAAGCCACGCTGTTATATTGGCTTTCCGGTGCCGCTTCTCAGCCTAGCGCGCTATATGGGGGAGGATTTTTCGATTGAACGCGCCCTGATTAGTGGTGACAGCTGTCCGCGTGGGGTGCTTGCGCTTTTAGAAGCGCAGATGACCCTGTACCCTCACTACGGCAGCCGTGAACTCTGTATGGGTGGTGCCATTACTTGTCAGGCGTTTTCGGGGATGCATGTGCGTGAAAATCATTTCATCGTGGAAGTTGTTGATGAAAACGGACAGCTTCTTCCCGATGGTGAAGAAGGGGAGATGGTCATTACCACCATTGGTATGGAAGCCATGCCCCTCGTGCGTTATCGCACCGGTGATCGCACTCGCATTATTCCGGCGCCTTGTCCTTGTGGGAGTGTGACCAAACGCATTGACGCGCCATTTCGCCTGGGGCGAGATGCAGCGCTTTTGGAACGCTTGGACAGTGCCCTCTTTCGCGTGCCGGCAGTGGTAGATACTCATGTGAGTCAAGGCGAGGCGGGGATGTATATTCGCGCTTTGGTAGGGGAGGACTGCGAGGCAGCCTTGCTTCAAGCTGCTGGGTCTATTGGCAAGGTGGCTGCGGTAGAGACCAGACTTTGCCAAGGTGCGGACACGCCCCTTTATTCGGGAAAGCGTGTTTTAAAGAAAAGACCAGCGGTGTAATGTCAAGCGAATATCAATAAAGAATTAATCACTTAC
>SAMEA3387496__coassemble_1761_pt1 | contig 18585 bp, 17 predicted proteins | sample SAMEA3387496__metabat2_high_PE_007 | metagenome-assembled genome bin SAMEA3387496 (sample SAMEA3387496) | Felis catus | biome: Faeces | place: United Kingdom | collected 2012
TTTTTCGCTCGCTTCCGTAAAGTGAAGCACATCCATTTCGATGAGGGCTGCGACGCCCATCACAAGCACCAACACGCCGATGTTGACCAAGGTCGTCAAACGCAATACGCCGAGGCGCATGTCATCGGTGGTGACACTGGTAAGGAGCGCCAAATTCCGATAGAGCATGCCCACTGCCATGAGGAGACATGCGCCGGATAACACCAATGATACCAAAGAATTATTCACGGCAAGCATGATAAACATGGCTAAGAAGGTAAGCAGGATAATCCCCCCACGTTTTTTGCTCGCTTGTTTTAGGAGTCCTTCACGCTGATTTTTCTTTGCGAGCAATGCGTTCACACGAGCGAGCTCTTCAGCGAGCGCTTTAGAATTGTCGATAGGAACGTCAATTCCTAAGAGCGCATTGACGCTCACATCTAAGAGCGCTGCCATATCAATGAGCACTTGCGCATCCGGCACTGAAAGTCCCTTCTCCCATTTTGATACGGTCTGGCGCACCACATGAAGCCCCACCGCCAATTCTTCCTGACTCATGCCCTTGGCTTTTCTGTATTTTTGTATGTTATCGTTTAACACGACATTCACCTCATTTTGCTTATTTTTGACTTCGAAGTTGCTTTTATCATACCTATTCACACAAAAAAGCACAAGCAACGGTTGTTAACATTGGCTCAATGGCGGGCTTTGCGCATTATTTTAACATGGGCATCTTCTTCAAAAATCTACTGCTCGAAATACAAGTTTTGGGACACAAAATGCAAATTACACGGTTCGGTTGTGTGGTATGATAAAAATGGATAGTTGTGCAAAAGGAGATGATTCGATGCGAATTGCAATCGTGGACGATTGTTTAGACGATCGCTTAGATGTCGCTTTATGTTTGGACCAATACATGCATGCCCATCATTTAACATACACCCTAACAGAATTTGACAATGCCACGTCTTTTTTGCAGCTCGTGCCTCATGTCAATTTTGATGTGGTTTTTATGGATATTTACATGCCCGATATGAACGGCATTGATGTGGCAAAAAAACTACGTGACAGGGATAAGCACTGCAAGATTATTTTGATGTCCATCACCGAAGATTTTGCCCGCATGGGCTATGGCCTGGCAGCCACTTATTACCTACTCAAGCCTGTCAGCGACTATCCGTCTGATTTTGAAGAAGCCATGGCGCTCTGCCAACTCAAGCCGCCTTATGATGTGGCCACGTTGGCAGTCACCGTCGGTGCACAAACAAATACTTTGCCAACAGACCAGATTCTTTATATTGATTATCAAAATCGGCTCACTCGCATTCACACCCCCGAACGGGTCATTCAAGTGCGGGAGAGCTTTCAAGAGGTGACCGCTGCCCTCACCGGCGACAAACGTTTTTTGCTCTGCTACCGTGGCATTTTGGTCAATATGGATTATATCGATGCGGTGGAAAAACTCGATTTTCGCCTGACAAACGACGAAACCTTGCCTTTGGCGCAGCGCAAAGGCAAGCAACTCAAGGAGGCCTATCGCCGCTATGTTTTTTCAAAAATGGGGGGCTTATTATGAAAAGTCAAATCTTTCCCTGGCGGTTGTTAAGCCTATTTCTTGTCCTGCTCTTTTTCTTTTCCGGCATGATGCCCGCTCTTGCAAATGACACAACCGAAGCGCCCGCTCCAATTGCTACCGAGACAACACCTCCTGCCACCGATGCGCAATCAGAACAGCAAGCAAACACTCCGTCGGGAAATGACCCGCCCCTCACACTACCCCCTTCTATCAAACCGGAAGCCGCCGAGCCTTTTGAGGCACCGCCCATCCAAGAGCCTATCACTGTTCAAGCGATTCTTAACGAAGAAACACTGGCCACCCTGCCAAACTTTACCTTGCCCCTACGTCAAACCACAAACGACAACAACCTGACGCCCATTTATGAGCTGGCAGTACAATATATGAGTGTTACGGCCAGCGTGACCGATGGGGCTCAAAGCTGGGAAGAATCTCTATCTGTGAAATGGGACTTTTCTGCCATCGATCAAACTTCCCTTGGCCATTATGTGGCATGTGGCACCATCCTTTTGCCGGATAGGTATGTCTTTGCCACTGGCGTAAGACAAATGCATAGAAATCGCTGTCGACGTATGCAATCTACCGCCTGCAGTCATTACCGCTGTCGAAAATTGGCACCCCTATACCGATGCTTTTGCGATTACACAAGGAAATACCCTTGACACCATCAAAGAAACCCTTATATTTTCACCCTATCGCTTGGAATGCTTCGACGATGCCGGACTTGGCTATATGGCCGATATTCAATGGGACTTTTCCGCCGTTGATACCACCACCGTCGGCCTCTACACCATAACAGGCACATTAATTCCATCAGAAGGCACGCGCTTTGCAGAAAACCTTGTCATCCCTACCATCAGCCTCTCCGTCTCTGTGCAAGCGCAAGACAAGCCGGACATCAACTGTCTGCTTGTGGGCCGTGGCTCCATTCTCTTTCCGTGGGTCACGCCGCCGGGGGATTTGAACAAAGTGCAGGTTTGGCTGTCTGAAAACGGCGGTGTATGGCAACCACTGTCCACCACGGTGGATGTCTCGCCTAGCACACTCACACTTTTTACTGATGCACTCACCGAAGGAAATACCTATCGCCTGCAAGTGGACTACGACGGCGGACGTACCGGTATCCTCACCTTTACCTATGCCGATGACATTGTCATTGAAGGTTACCGAGAAGGCGATCGTGATGGCGGCGATATTGGTGGGACCGACCCCGGCGAAATTATTCAGCCGGCACCCCAGGTGCCAATTCATCCACCTGCACAACCGCCCTTAGAAGACGAAGATGATGAGGATGACGATAATAAAGACGACGATACCGACTCACCTTCACCTGAAAAACCATCCGATCCATCCCCTCAACTGCCGCCCGAAAACACGCAGCCAACCATGCCACCTTCTGACAATCAGGACAACACAGCCATTGACACCCTCTTTCCGAGCGTCAGCCTTCCTTCGGCCACACGCCCCAAGGGACCGGTGCGTCTTCCGATGACAAAAGCGACTTATGTCGAAACTGCGCCTCAACACACCGAAACCTTTACAGACACCCTAGACATGCTTTCCGGCACACGGTTTTTGATGATGCTACAGACCCAAAACGGAAAGGCCGTGTTTTCAAAGGACGGCATCACCGTTACCATTCCCGAAGCAGCGCTTCCAGCAACCATTCAACCAGACGATCAAATCCAGGTGCTGATAAAAAAGCTGGAAAATGACGGCGTCACCTTCTTATTCACCATCAACGACGAGGCAATCAATGAACTAGCCGGGACCACTATCACTCTTCCTTGTCACGCCATTTCCCAAGATGACACCCTTTACCTCGCTGACACCGACCACAACCACGCCCCTCTGGCTTATTACGATGACGCCACCCATACGGCGACCTTTGAGATTGACCATCCCGGCACCTATTACCTCAATGTCCAAGCATCTGCGCCTCAAAATTCGCAGCCCGCCTCTAACGACCTAACAATCGCCTTTTTTTCGATGGGGCTCATGGTGGTGCTTGTCATTGGTGGCGTTATTTTGCTAATCAGAAAGGAGCGACGCTAAAATGATGTCTTTGTGCTGCAAAAAATATGTGCCTCTCCTTACCGTTTGTCTTTGTACCTCTGTATTTTTTCTGGGACTTTTTCACTTTGATAACAAATATCAATACCCGGGAAGCCAAGCGGCCAATGGCATACTGGCGCTGTCCGAACACGATTTGGAGAAAAACCCACTGCGTTTTCTGGTGTCCGGATGGACCTATTATCCCAATGCCCTTCTTACGCCCGATGAGATTGCAAACGGCAACCACTATACCACCTACACGTCTATTGGTGAACACACACAGTTTTCCGGCGCTTCCGGCACCTCGCCCTATGGATGTGGCACCTATCAAATGACTTTTTTCCTGCCGAAGAGCAGTTCCCCCTATGCCCTTGAAATTCCTGAGGTCTTTTCGTGCTACACACTATATCTCAATCAAGAATGCATTCTTGAAATGGGCGATCCCGACACCGATACCCCCCTTGTGCAAAACAGGCTTATAACCATTGATGGCGGTGAACCTGTCACGCTCACCATTGCCGTTTCCAATGACGCTCATTTTTACGGTGGTATGGTCTATCCACCGGCATTTGGGTCCATGGTTGCCGTTAATACCATGCGTGGCATTCGTTTGGTTAGCGCCCTCGTCGGCGGCACTATCACCCTACTATGTGCCTTGTTGTCATTTTATCTCAGCTGGCGTATGAAACAACGCCATGCCCTATTGTTTGGGTTTATCTCCCTCGGCATGTGTGCATTAATCTCTTTTCCAACCTTGCACATGCTCGTGGCCCTCCCAATTTTTCCTTGGTATGCCCTTGAGCTTTGCGCCATCTATCTCTTAATTTGGCTCATTTTGCTCCTTCAAAATAAGCTCTGTCAACCCGGTCGCCTGCCTGCTTTAATCAGCAATACCATCGGTGGCCTCTTCTGCCTTCTCGCTTTGGGCTATGGACTTTTGAGCAGCCATCTCACAACATCTCTGATGACACTCTTTTCTGCGGCGGTCTTTTTCTACAAAGTGGCCTTTGCAAGCTACCTTTTGGCCATTGCCATCCATGCCGTTTACAAAAAACAAGTAGCAAGTCGCATGATCTTCTATGCCAATCTTACCGCCATCTGTGCCCCGGGGTGGGATCGGTTGCTCCCGAACTATGAACCCATCATCGGCGGCTGGTTCATCCAATGGGGGATTTTCTTTGTGGTCGTTGCCATTGGCCTTTCTTTGTGGCGCAACATCGTCGAAGGTTATAGCAACAGCCTCTCCTTTGAGGCAGAACGCAAACAGGTACAGCGTCAACTTGCAATGCAAGCTGAGTACAACCGCCAAATTGCCACCGCCGTCGAAGACAACCGTCGCCTGATTCACGACATCAAGCACCACCTGCGCACCTTAGACCATATAGCACGCACTCAAGATTCCACCGCTCTCCGACGCTTATTAAATTAAGTCGAAGCCCAAGTGCAAACCACCGCCCAGCACGGTCACCCCCTTTACTGCACCAATCCGGCCGTCAATGCCTTGATTGCATGCTACGCTGGCATGGCCCGGCAACAGCACACCGACTTTGAAGTGCAACTCGATTTTCCCAATACGCTTCCCCTTTCTGATGTCGAATGGTGCACCATCTTTGGCAACCTCCTAGACAATGCCGTCGAAGCCTGCGCCTTACAAAATCAAGGCCCAAAACGCATTCTTCTGACAGGAAGCTCGCATGGTAAACAGTTTTTCCTCAAAATAGAAAATACCTACGACGGCACCCTTCTACAAAACGAGCACCGACTGCTCTCCCGCAAATCCCCCTCGCCCTATCACGGCATCGGCCTATCCTCCGTTCAACAAATCGTCAGCGCCCACAACGGCACCCTCGATATATTGCCAACCGACAACCACTTCATCGTAGGAATCACCCTACCGCTATAACAACACAAAACGCCATAGGATTGAAACATGCTTCAATCCTATGGCGTTTTCCTTTGTATTAACTAAAGACCGCTTAACAGACTAGCACAGCAAAAAAAGCGACGATTTCATGGTTAGAAATCATCGCTTTCTGTTTTTTAAAACCACTTCACGTCTGCTTCTTTACGTGGTGCGGTACGTTGGTAGGCCACCGCCGGATAGCCAACGAGCATACATACACAAATGTGCGCCGGCTTGAGGCCGAGCTTGTCGCACAGCGCTGGGTTGTTGGCAAGCGCCAAGCGAATAAAACCGCTATAGAGCACACCGAGGCCGTCTGCGTGGGCCATGAGCTCGACATTAGAAGCCGCAAGGCCGGCATTGAGCATGGAACCGTTGGTCATAATAAGTACCGCCGGTGCGTTAAAGAACAAGCCATCTTCATTTGGATTGTCTTGGTGCTCCTTCAGCAAGCGTTCCAAGGTACGTACCATACGATGGCCTTCCGGCATGGTTTTCTTCGCATTTTCCACCGCTGTTGGAAAACCTTCCCAAATGGCATCTTTAAATGCCGGCAAATTTTCTTGTACCACGGTGTAGCACACATCCTGCATGTTTCCGCCGGTTGGGGTAAAGCGTCCGGCTTCAATGATGCGTGCAAAGGCCTCCGGTTCTACTGCTTGGTTCATAAACTGACGGATACTACGGCGCATTTTAATGGTATGAAGCAGCGCATCCCCATTTGCCACCGGTACATCCGCTTTACAATCAAGAACAGAATCTGTCGCATAGCCTTCCATGGTCACCGCGCCGGTCGGGCATACCGCATAGCAGTGGCCACATTCCATGCAAGGACCACCCACAACGGCCTTGCCGTCTTCTAAATGTAGGTTCTTCGGGAAGCAATCGTTCACACACTGGCCACAGCCGATGCATTTTGTTTGGTCAATGGTAATGGTTGTCATGACGGTCCTCTCTTTTCTTTCTTATTGCTTACGAGCGATGGTATAGTCATCGCCCATACGATAATACGGGCAATCGGAGAAGGTATCGCTCATAAATTTATACAGCTCATCCTCATCTAAGAGCATGTCGCACACGTAGTAACCAAATTCTTCATCATAATCATAGTACATACAGTACTCACATTTGCTGGTTGCCACGTTCATTCCTCCTTAGATAACAATCGCCTCTGACAAGTCAGAGGCGATTGTTAAAAATCTAAAAACTTATGCGTTTACAACGTGTGGCTTTTGATAAGCCGCTTCGATGAAACGAACAGTCTTGGTCGCATTGCGCAATACCACGGTGTGGGTCTTCACGCGGCCGTTTTCTTCTTTGATACCACGGAGGACATCACCGGTGGTTACGCCAGTAGCGATGAACATCACGTCATCGGTGCTTACCAAATCGTTCAAGTTGTACACTTGGTTTACATCGGTGTGGCCCATGGCTTCCATACGACGTACTTGTTCGTCGTCTTCCGGCACCAAGCGGCCTTGCATGTCACCGCCGAGGCACTTCACAGCAGCTGCTGCGAGTACGCCTTCCGGTGCACCACCAATACCAAGGATCATGTCGATGGCACCAGTGTCCATCGCCACAGTGAGAGCTGGGGAAACGTCACCGTCGGTGATGAGTTTCACACGTGCGCCCAATGCTTTGCAAGCTTGCTTAATATGTTCGTGACGTTCACGGTCGAGCAAGCACACGGTCATTTCGCTTACATCTTTACCAAGCGCAGCAGCCACGTTGCGAAGGTTTTCTTCAACGGTTTTATCAATGTCGATGGCACCCTTTGCACGTGGGCCAACGATAATCTTATCCATATACATGTCTGGTGCATGCAGGAGACCGCCGGCTTCTGCCACAGCCATTACAGCAATGGCGCCAGGTTGGTTCTTTGCAGTAAGGTTGGTCCCTTCGAGTGGGTCTACCGCGATGTCTACTTCAGTACCACCAAGGCCGACTTTTTCACCAATGTAAAGCATTGGCGCTTCGTCCATTTCGCCTTCGCCAATAACAACAGTCCCGCTGATATTGATGGTATCGAACATTTTACGCATGGCTTCTACAGCAGCACCGTCTGCGGAGTTCTTTTCCATGCGGCCAATCCACTTGGAGCAGTTAATGGCAGCAGCTTCGGTGACACGTGCAAATTCAATGACTAAATCTCTTTCCATGACTGAGCACCTCACGCTTTCCCGTTGCTACCGAAAATGCGAATCTTTTCAGCAACGCGTTCTGCCATTTTTTCTCTTGCTGGCCCGAGAATCTTACGTGGGTCGATTTCGTTTGGCTTAGCAGCCAATACTTCGCGTACACCGTCGGTGAATGCTTCGCGAAGGTTGGTGTCGATGTTGATTTTGCGAACACCGCGAGCAACTGCTTCACGCAATGCTTCATCAGGCACACCGGAGGAACCGTGGAGAACGAGTGGAATATTAACGCGTTCTTTGATTTCGGTCAAACGGTCGAAGTCGAGCTTAGGCACGCCCTTGTATTGACCGTGTGCGGTACCGATGGCAACAGCCAAAGAACGGATGCCGGTCTTTTCAACGAAGTAAGCCGCTTCTTCAGGGTCAGTGAAGGTTGCTTCACGTTCGCTTACGGTTACGTTGTCTTCGGTGCCACCGATTTTACCGAGTTCAGCTTCAACGGAGATGTTGAGTGGGTTTGCCACGGAAAGGATTTGGCTGGTTACAGCGATATTTTCTTCCAATGGGTGCTTGGACCAGTCAATCATAACGGAAGTAAAGCCGCTACCGATGCATTGAATCACTTGTTCAAAGCTGGTGCCGTGGTCTAAGTGTAATGCAACAGGCACGGTGGATGCTTCTGCAGCAGTCTTTACGAGGGATACGATGTAGTTCAAGCCGGCATAGTTAATAGCGCCTTGGCTTGCTTGAATGATGACAGGAGATTTTTCTGCTTCTGCAGCCATCATGATGGCTTGCACGATTTCCATGTTGTTGCAGTTAAAAGCACCAACAGCGTAGCCGCCTTCTTCGGCAGCAGTCAATAAAGTATCAACGTTTACTAATGGCATGTGTATATTCCTCCTTAAAATTACATACGTTCTGGGGCACTCAAGCCGAGCAATTCCAATACATTACGCAAGGTGATGCGGGTGCAATCTACCAGCGCCAAACGGGCATCGCGCAATGCTTCGTCGTCGGTGAGTACTTTGCAGCTGTTATAGAAGCTGTGGAAAGCGTTTGCCAAATCCTTGGCATAATAAGCAAGATGGTATGGTGCCAATTCACGAGCGGCATCAGCCACTTCTTGTGGCCATTCAGCGAGCTTACGGATGAGCACGCGTTCATTTTCTTCTTTTAAGAGTGCAAGATCCACATCCTTTGCCTTTGGTGTATCCACACCGGCAACGGAGAGGATACTGCAGATACGCGCATGGGCATATTGCACGTAGTAAACAGGGTTGTCGCTAGATTCTGCCTTGGCCAAGTCGAGGTCAAAGTCCAAGGTGCTATCCGGGTTACGCATGATGAAGAAGAAGCGTGCCGCTTCCTTCCCTACTTCATCGATGAGTTCTTCCAAGGTGACAAATTGGCCTTTACGCTTACTCATCTTCACGAGTTCGCCGCCTCTGTACAAGCGAACAAGCTGCATGAGGATGACGGTGATGTTGTCGCCCGGATAACCAAGGGCAGTCATCGCACCCTTCAAACGTGCCACGTGACCGTGGTGGTCAGCGCCCCAAATGTTGATGAGCTTGTTGTAGCCACGTTCAAATTTGTTGCGATGGTAAGCAATGTCTGCAGCGAAATAGGTTGGGGTGCCGTTGGAACGAATAAGCACTTCGTCCTTTTCTTCGCCCCAAGCGGTACACTTGAGCCAGTGCGCGCCGTCCTTTTCGTAGACATAGCCTTTATCACGAAGGATGTCAACAACTTCAGCTACATCACCTGCATCATGCAAGCTTTGTTCGCTGAACCAACGGTCGTATTTTACGCCAAAACGTTCCAAGCCGTGGGCAATGCCCGCAACTTTTTCTTTTAAAGCAAAGTCCTTCATTTCGGCACGACGTTCCTCTTCCGGCATATCCACATAGGCTTCGCCCTTTTCATCGAGCAGGCGTTGTGCGGTGGCAATGATGTCTTGCCCTTGATAGCCGTCTTCCGGAATTTGATAGTCGTCACGACCAAGCAATTCAAAATAACGCGCTTCTACGGATTTCCCAAGATTTTCTACTTGGTTACCGGCGTCGTTGATATAGTATTCTTTGTCACACACATATCCGGCTTCGTTGAGCACAGCAGCAAGGGTATCACCCAATGCACCACCGCGTGCATTACCCATATGGAGAAGCCCGGTTGGGTTGGCACTAACGAATTCCACTTGGATTTTTTCGCCCTTGCCAGCGTCACTCTTACCGTAGTCGGTATCTTCTGCTTGAATCGCTGGAAGCACCTTGTGGAGCCAGTCTTCCACCAAGTAGAAATTGATAAAACCAGGACCAGCCACGTCAATACGTGCAATGAGTTCCGGGCATTCAATACCGCTCACAATAGCTTCCGCAATCTTGCGTGGATTTTGACGCGCTACGCGGGTAAGCTGCATCGCAAGGTTAGTAGAAAAGTCGCCATTGCCTTCATTCTTTGGGGTCTCAATGACAAACTCCGGCAATTCCACTTCCGGAAGTGCGCCTTCGTTCATCGCTTTTTGACAAGCCGCAACAATGGCTGTTCTTAATGATGATTTTGTTTCTTCAATAATGTTCATAGGATTCCTCCCAAAATTACGTATATGCTTATCATAGCATAAAACACCTTCTAATGGGGTGTTTTTAACGACATCTTAAAAAAATACCGAGTCTTTTATCCCCTCGGCATCACGCTGCGCCACATACTTTTCTGCCAACGGAACGTCTCCGGTATAAGCCTCCGGACCGTTTGGCCCTTTTTGTGCGGTTTCGCTACCCTTCCCCAAAACAAGCACCACGGTTCCTGCCGGTGCGCTGAGAATGGCGTCGCAAATCCCCTCTTCACGATCAGTCAATGATACGGTTGGCACTGGGTGCGCCATGTAAGAGGCGATCTCTGCGTTAATATCTTCCACACGTTCATGCTGCGGATCGTCTGGCACAAGATACACTCGCGCCCCTTCTTCGCCCACGATTTTTCCTAAGTCCGCACGGCGGCTCTGGGCTTTACTCCCCGCAGAGCCAAAAACAAACCAAAGTGGTGCGCCCGAATATTCGGCATGCACAGATTCAATCACTTTGCGGAAGCTAATATCATTGTGCGCATAATCAATGATGACAGTCACGCCATCCTTTGAATGACGATACACCATGTGCCCTTCAAAATGACGGTTTGCGAGGACCTCTTGTATGGTTGCGATGTCTACCCCCAAATTGAGCGCCACTGCGCCGGCAACAAGCGCATTTTCTACGTTAAAGAGTCCCTTCATTGCCGTGGCGATTGGATAAGTATGTACCCCATCCGTCAACTCAAAGCGCATTCCATCTTTGTCGCTTTCAATATGCATGGCACGGTATTGGGCATCGTTTTCAACCGCAAAGGTGGTGACAGTATCACAAGCAGCCACAGCTTTTTTGATGTCGTCGAGACGGTCACTGTTCAAATTGATATAGGCATGCTTTGCCACATTAAAAATCATGAGCTTACTTGCAAAGTAATCTTCAAAGCTCGGATGCTCAATATCACTGATATGGTCCGGCGCAATGTTCAAAAAGACCACATCATCAAAATGGATTTCACCCACACGATGATATTTGAGTGCTTGGCTGGAAACTTCCACGATCATGGTTTGAAGGCCGGCATTCACCGCATTGTCCATATTACGATAAAGATCAATGTTTTCCGGTGTGGTAAGCTTTGCCGGTGCATCGGTCACCCCATCATACACACGCGCCGAAGAAGTGAGCCCTGTTAATGGCAAACCCTTCTTTTTGGCATGAGCATCGAGAATATCCTTTAACAATGTAACCGTCGTTGATTTTCCCTTCGTTCCAGTCACACCAATCATGTGGAGTTTTTTCCAAGGTGATTCAAAGAACACATCCGCAGCCACTGCCAAGGCACGACGAATGTCGTTCACAATGAGGGCTGTCAGCTCTTCCCCCTCATCAAACGGACGAATCGCCAAATACGCCACTGCCCCAGCTTCCTTCGCCTTGGTAATGTAGGACGGCTCAAAGGTTGCCCCTTTACACAAAAAGAGCGTATTCGCCCCACATTTGCGAGAATCATATTGGATATCTTCAATCACTAAATCCATATCACCCTGCCACATGGTGAGCAGTCCCTCTTCACGCAAACGAATAATAAATTCAGAAATCGGAATACGGTGACTCATGATTCAGCCCCCTTAAATTGTGCCAGAATCGCGCACCATTCGCCATCAATGCGCTTTTCTGTAATACTAAATCCTGTATCTTCAAGTGCAGCGCACACATCATCGGCACGCTCTACCAAAACACCGGAGCACAGGAATTTTCCATTTTCGTTGAGATGTTCCTCAAGCTGTGGCACAAGCATCAGGATCACATCCGCCACAATATTGGCGATAATCAAATCCGCCTTTCCTACACAATCGCGTAAGAGATCGCTTTTATAAATCATAATTGATGAATTGTTACGCGCCGCATTTTTCACCGTCGCCATCACCGCGACCGGATCAAAATCCATTGCATCCACACGGCCTGCACCAAGCGCACGCGCTGCAATCGCCAAGATGCCACTGCCGGTGCCAACATCAAAAACAGCCATTTCCGGTTGAATCAATTCTTCAAGCCAATTCATGCACAAGGAAGTGGTTTCATGCTCGCCGGTACCAAAGGCCATCCCCGGCTCAATACGAATCACGATGTCCTCCGGATAATCCGGCTCCAACCATTCCGGTACCACCTGAATGCGATTGCCGTAGTGCAAAATATGATAGTGCTCTTTCCAGGATTCAGACCAATCCTCATCGGCAATACGGTTTTCACGCCACTCGCATACCTCATCGATACGCTTGAGTTCATTCGTCACTCTTTCACGCAATTCAGCATAGCGTGCCGAAAACGCCGCATCCTCTTCAAAATAGCCACTAACCTTCAACTTATCAGCGGCAAGAATTTCCTCGGAAAATTCATGGGCATCCCAATCGTTGCCTTCCACATGATTCAAAATCGCCTGAGGATCGTCAACGATGGTACCATTTGGAAAATATTCATTAAAAATACCTGTTACCGCTTCCAAACCACGACGATTCGGCAGCAAACAGGTTACTTCCATCCAATTCAATATTATCACCTTGATTTCTTCAAGTCCTCTTCTATCCTTTCGGACAGAATGTCATACATAATAAATAGTATCAAAAAGCACCCACTTTGTCATTTGCTTTTTCGCAAAAACAGCGTCCCTACACGGTTTTAAACAAAAAGAAGCCACCTGTTAAAATACAGATGGCTCAATATAACGATTATTCAAAAATCCCTTCAGTAGAGAGATAGCGCATCCCAGTATCCGGTAAAAGAACCACGACGTTCTTGCCTTCATTTTCATCGCGTTTTGCCCATTGGAGTGCGCCCAATAATGCTGCTGCGGAGGAAATCCCCATAAAGAGCCCTTCTTCTCGTGCGAGACGTCCAACCATGGCTAGGGCATCTTCATTGGCAATAGGCATCACTTCATCATACACCTCGGTATCAAGGGCGCCTGGCACAAAACCTGCACCGATGCCTTGCAAGGCATGAGGGCCGGCTTGGCCACCGCTGAGTACGGCTGACGCTTTTGGCTCTACGGCGATGACTTGAATATCTGCGCGTTGGTCTTTAAGATAGCGTCCATTCCCGCTAAGGCTGCCGCCGGTGCCCACACCGGCTACCAATGCGTCCACTTTCCCATCCATTTGTGCCCAAATTTCAGGACCGGTCACATCGTAATGCGCTTTTGGATTGGCAGGGTTGTCAAATTGACCGGCAACGATGGCATTGTCCATCTCTGCAACAAGTTCGTTAGCTTTAGCAATGGCGCCACTCATGCCCTTTGCACCTGGGGTTAATACCAATTCCGCACCATAGATTTGCATAAGTTTGCGACGTTCTACGCTCATGGAATCCGGCATCACGATGATGACCTTATAGCCCAGATAAGCGCCAATAGCAGCCAAGCCAATCCCAGTATTGCCACTGGTTGGTTCAATAATAGTACCGCCTGCGGTGAGCTTCCCGCTTGCTTCCGCATCACGAATCATGGCGAGTGCCACACGGTCCTTCATGCTTCCGGTAGGGTTGTAGTTTTCGAGTTTGGCAAAAATTCGTGCCTTTATCCCCTCGGCCTTTGCAATCTTTTGCAATTCAACAATAGGGGTATGTCCGACGAGCTCAGTCACATTACTGTAAATATTCATTTGATAGCCTCCATTTCTTAGAGCACTGATGGTTGTTTATGATTATATTTATTATAACCTACCAAGGCATTATTTGGAAGCGCCCAGGTCATCATTTTTTTCATTGTCCTGTTGCAAGAAATTGTTGTGTCCCTTACGAGGATATCTGTTTTCTTAGTAAAAATCTTTGATGGACTTGAAAAAATATTTTAACTATGATATGCTCACATCGAACAATAAAATAAACAACGACACAATGGAGAACACCACCAAAAGGGCGTGTTTTTCGTTGTGTCTTTTTTTATGCCAAAAGGAGGGATCCACCATGCGAGTTAATGGGAAAGAACACCCACTCAACGCGCCGCAAATGCTTGATAGCTTCCTCAATGAGGCCGGTTACAATGTAAAACGTGTCGTTGTTGAACGTAACGGTGCCATCATCACGCAGGATCAATTCGCTTCTGTTGAATTGACCGATAGCGACCATCTCGAAGTGGTTCAATTTGTTGGAGGAGGTTGATGAATGGAGATTGAGTTAAACGGTCAGTTGACCCATACAACAGCCTCAAATTACGATATGCTTCGCCAAGCATTGGCATTAGATGCCAATGCCCTGATCGTAAACGGTCATAGCAAGCCTTGGACGACATCTGTTGCTAACAACGACCACGTCATTATGTTGAATCGTCAAATCCCACCCACGCAAGAGATTTGGCGTGCTATTTATGATGCACGTTACGGTAAAGATATAATGGCGAAACTGCAAAAAGGTAAGGTTGCTATCTGTGGCTTGGGTGGTTTAGGGTCGCTCATTGCCATAGAGCTAGGCAGACTCGGGGTCGGCACCCTACTTCTAATTGATGACGACATCGTCGATGCCACCAATTTGGCGCGCCAGCACTACACCATGAAACAGATTGGTATGAAAAAAACCACTGCTTTGGCGGAAGAGCTGGCTCTGATGGCACCACTTACGACAATCGAAACGCATGATATTCGTCTCAACCGTGATAATATTGCCGAACTTTTAAGAGATTATCCAATTATTTGCGAAGCCGTCGACAGACCGGAAACAAAAGCCGCACTGACTGAGGTGGTTTTATCGGATTTGCCACAAGCGACACTTGTTGGGGCAAGTGGCATGGCAGGCTTCGGGTCCGGCAACGCCATTACCGCAAAGCAAATTTTCTCCCGACTTTATATGGTTGGTGACGGAGAAAGTGAAGGCGAAGAAGGCATTGGCTTGATGGCGCCGCGTGTCGGCCTGTGTGCATCGGCACAAGCAACATTGATTATGCGCTTATTATTAGGGGAAGCGAATCCCCTTTAACGAAAGGAAGATTAAATAATGAATGACGTTTTTCATCTTGGAGGTAAAGACTTCCAATCTCGCTTGATTCTCGGTTCCGGGAAATTTTCTTTAGATTTGATTTCTGCTGTCATTGAAGAAGGCGGCGGCGAAATCATTACCCTCGCTCTTCGTCGCGCCAATCCAGATGGTGCAGAGGATATCCTCTCCTACATCCCTGAAGGTGTTACCTTGTTGCCAAATACTTCCGGTGCTCGCAATGCCGAAGAGGCCGTTCGTATTGCAGAACTTTCCCGCGCAATGGGTTGTGGTAACTGGGTAAAGGTTGAAGTCATCAACGATTCTCGTTGGCTTCTTCCTGACAATGCTGAAACCGTTCGCGCAACCAAGATGCTTGCTGACCGTGGCTTTGTAGTGCTCCCATACATGTTCCCAGAGCTCGAAACAGCCAAGGCGCTCGTGGATGCAGGTGCTGCCGCTGTGATGCCACTCGCTGCCCCAATCGGTACCAACCGCGGTTTGGTACACAAGGATAAAATTGCCGAAATCATCGCCAACATCGACCTCCCTATCATTGTTGATGCCGGCATTGGCAAGCCAAGCCAAGCTGCTGAAGCCATGGAAATGGGGGCAGACGCCATCATGTGCAACACTGCCATTGCTACCGCAGGAGACGTTCGTAAAATGGCACGTGCCTTCCGTCTTGCCATCGAAGGCGGCCGCTTAGCTTATCTTTCTAAGCCAGGTCGTGTTCTTACCGACAAAGCAAGCGCATCTTCCCCACTCACCGGTTTTTTGGAGGACTAAAATTATGATTAAAGCAGAAACTTGGGACGTAATGACTTATCGAGACGGCATGGATCAATTGGATCCTACCACCTTAAATACTGTATTGGATGCTACTAAAGACTATGATCCAAATAGCTATACCGCAGCAGATGTTGAAGCGGCACTCGCTCACGATGAATGTACCTTAGATGATTTCAAGGCCTTGCTCTCTCCGGCTGCAGAACCTTATCTTGAACAAATGGCACAAAAAGCACAAGCACTTACCCGCGCACGCTTTGGCAACAGTGTTTCTCTCTTTACTCCGCTCTACATTGCCAACTATTGCGACAATGGTTGCGTCTATTGCGGTTTTAACTGTGGCAACCAAATCAAGCGTGGACAATTGTCTCATGATGAATTGATTCGTGAATTGGATACCATTGCTGCCACCGGCTTACAGGATATTCTCATTCTTACCGGTGAATCCGAACGCATGAGTAGCGTAGAATGGATTGGCGAGGCCATCAAATTAGCGGCTGAACGTTTTTCTACCGTAGGTATTGAAATTTATCCAACAAACATTGATAATTATAAGTATCTGCATGAATGCGGTGCCGACTTCGTTACCGTATTCCAAGAAACCTACAACCCAGAAAAATATGCCGAAGTCCATCTCCGTGGTAACAAGCGTAGCTTGCCATATCGCTTCTATGCACAAGAGCGCGCACTCATGGGCGGCTTCCGTGGTGCCGGCTTTGGCGCCCTTCTCGGCCTTTCCGACGACTTCCGTAAAGATGCCTTTGCAACTGGGTTGCATATCGAATTAACCCAACAGAAATTCCCTGAAGCAGATCTTGCTATTTCCGTGCCTCGTATTCGTCCATTCGTTAATGAAGAAAACAGTGATGCAAACGAACACATCAACAAGGATTCCGTTCATGAAACCCAACTTCTTCAAGTGATGTGTGCACATCGTATTTATCATCCACAACTCAGCATGACCATCTCCACCCGTGAACGCCAAGGCTTCCGTGATTCAGCTGTTGCAATCTGCGCAACCAAAATTTCCGCTGGTGTTCATACTGACGTTGGTGGTCATAACAAAGCCGCTGAAAATGAAACTGAAACCGATGCACAATTTGATATTTCTGATCCACGTACCGTTGATCAAGTGCATCAAGCACTCCTAGATCATGATTTACAACCGGTATACACCGACTTCATTCACGTATAAAATGTCTAAGATGAAGCTCATTTATGTCACCGAACAACAACGTATCATCGGAGACAAACGTCATTACTTTGAAAAACTCCTTTCCGGGCAACCTGATGGACTGATTATTCGCGAGAAATATCTTACAGACGAACAACTCCTCGCGTTTTCAGAACCACTGGTCCCTTTGGCAGAACGTTATCAAGTACCGCTCATTCTACGCGGTAGCCCTGAAATCGCAAAAAAACTTGGTATTCGCCAACTTCAGCTTTCCTTTCCTGAAGCCATGCGAGCACCACTACCAAGCGGATTTGATGAAATCGGCGTATCTGTCCATCATTTAGATGAAGCCATAGCCGCAGAAGCGCATGGGGCTTCTCGCGTGACCTATGGTCATATCTTCACATCACCGTGTAAGCCGGGCCTCCCACCACGAGGCGTGGCAGCACTTGATGAGATTGCTCAAGCATGCCGGATTCCGGTCTTTGCCATTGGCGGCATTACGTTAGATACACTGCCCTTCTTACTCCCAACAAAAATTGCAGGTGCCTGCTTAATGAGTGCCAGCATGACAGATCCACATCCGGAGACACTCACCACTCGTCTTCGTGCCATCCTTGAACAATCATAATACTAAAAAAGAGACTGTCCACCACACAGTCTCTTTTTTCATATTTATTTTAATACATTCATAAGCGTCTAAATTATTCTTTACTGATAAACTATGTTATTATCAATCTCAGCCTCATTATCAATACATAGCATCCCCTCTTGTAATTATCACCTCAAGTACAGATATTTAATTATGACGCGCGGATAATCTGGCATATGCTGCATCTAAAGGCAACACGAGATCTGTGATATACGACGTGTATAACAACCTCTATTGTCTTATTCCACTATGGTCAGCCATCCCATTTTTGGCTTTAAAACACTTCTAATACCCAATTACAACCTCTGTTCAGTCATGTAAGAACCTTCAAATTTCTACCACAATAGCCTCTCTATCGTCGAAGGGACCGGTAAAATGTTTCTTATAACCTTCTTTCGATAAACTCGATACTACTAAATTTATTCCCCTTACCTTTATCTTTTTAGCCCAAGAGAGTCTCTATGTAATAAACATACGATATAAACTGTACACCTCGCCACAATCAACCCCTTAAGCAGATAACCTACCGGCTCAGATCTAAACAGCCGGTAATAACCTCATACTCAGCTCAATGCATCCTATTGCCACCTCATTTATTAGATATCGTATCGACTTTTAAAATTTATAGATTATTGCTACCTATTTCTTTTATAATGAAATATCATTCTTCCCTGAATACCTTAAGAACAAACGACACAAAAACCAATAAAAGATTACTCTAACCCAGCTTCATAATAATTTAGGTTCATCACGGATTTCGGTTGGAATTCATACCTTCGGTAACGATAGA
>SAMEA3387496__coassemble_1790_pt1 | contig 18093 bp, 27 predicted proteins | sample SAMEA3387496__metabat2_high_PE_007 | metagenome-assembled genome bin SAMEA3387496 (sample SAMEA3387496) | Felis catus | biome: Faeces | place: United Kingdom | collected 2012
AATCTTTTTTTATTTAATCGTTAGTGTTCAAGTTCATTCTACAATTTACCAAAAATGGTAAACACCGCCTTTTTTAAAATTATTCAAAACTAAATACCGCCGCGTCTGCAGTTCCTTCAGTTGCGTAGCGCATGGCATCCATTAAATGGTTGAAATCATCCACAGGTTCATTCAATTTACGCCCCGTTTTCGGGTCTTCCCGCCATGTGTAATTGCTAATTTCTGTGATAAAATTCACGCATTTTGGGTGAACGATAATGTGATAATCACGCAAGTTATCAATCCCATATCGTACAGAATCGCGGCCTTTTTTGGCGCGGGTAATGCGTTTAATGCCTAAGTCCCATAATCTATCTATTGATTTTGGTTCTGCACTATCCGCCTTTATGCGCTCTTTGCTGTATCCCATGCGGGTAATCTTTTCTGCGATTTCTTCGTTGGAAAGCGCCTTTTCATACATTTCATCAAACACCCAAAGAGTTTTGTTTGCTTTATCAATCAAACCGCAAAACAGCGCGGATGGGTCGTTGACGTAACCGAAATCAAGGCCGAAGACCGATTTAACGCCCTGTAGCTTGCTGATTTCTTCAACGCTAAAGGCTTTTTCTTCCCAGTTTTCGTAAACCGTGCCCGAAACGATGCCCCATTCACCTAATCCCGCCACCCTGTAACGTTGCGGGTTGTCTTTTTTCATACGCTCGAATAATCGCTTATCCGCGTCATCCAACCATTCATTACACAAGTAATTAGTGGTCTTGGCTAAAATATCGGGGTCGTCCTTAACATCAAAAAAGCGCTTCTTCATCCAGTGATGTTCGTTCCACGGATTAAAGGTCAGCGTGATTTGCTTAAATAGCTTTGCTTCATCCGGAATAGCACCGCGGATAGATTCGTCAAGAATGTCGAATTGGGCTTCATTACTGATTTCATAAGCTTCTTCAATCCAGCAAAAACAAAGATAGCCAACGTCAACAGTAATAGATGTAACCTTTAACGGATCATCTAGTCCGCGGAAATAGATTTTCTGCCCCGTCGGTAAATAGGTCATCTCCAAAGGACTTTGTTTGAACTCCCAAAAATCATCAACGCCCAAACGATGCACCGCCCATTTTAATTCTGTATAACATGAATTCGCCAAAGTGCTGTACACCTTGCGAACGACTAACGTATTAGCCTGTGGGTATTGCATCATTCTAACAATGATATTAAGGGCTGTTGTCTTTGATTTTTTAGAAGCGCGGGAGCCTTTACATACACGATAGCGGCCCTTAAAATGCCAAAAATCAGCATAGCCACCACCCACAACATTTGATAGTTTCAAAGTATTATTCGGTAAGGTCATCCTCAATCACCACCGGGATAGCTTGTGTTTGTACTTTCATTTGGTCGGTTTGGCCTAGCCACTGTTTCCCCAACCAAATAGCCATGGAAGCGCTTGTTTTTGCCTGTTGGAATTGATAACGGCGCAAGGCGATTTTACCTTTACCGCGTTTGATTTCAAATACATCTGAAAAACCCATACCATAGGTGCGCTTGCACCAACGGGTTAAGGTTTTATCTGTAATATCGAACCATGAACAGATTTCCTTTTGCGTGCATTGCAATTCGCATAGCTTTTCAAATTGTTCTTTATCTAATTCTACTGGTTTTCTAGGCACATCATTTCACCTTCTTTTTGGTTGTTTTCTTTTTTGGCGCGGATTGTTTTTATAGGGTTTGATGTCTGATAACTTAATGTCTTTGATTTCCATTTATTGTTCCCTTCAAAAAAAGAAATGGCGCCGGTGAAGTAGATAAGAAGTTTTTTTATTTTTAAGGAGTGAATGAAATGACGAGTCATTTTGTTCTTGTAATTTTTTGTTGTTAACGGATAAAACCGGCGCCACCACAGAAAAATTTGCATAAAAAAACCGCGCTGTTATTGCGCGGTTCAGACAAATTTCCTTTTTATATTGTATCACTTTTCGATGTGCAAAAGTGTGCAAAATTAGGAAGTTTTTATAAAAAATCTGCCGTTATTATAAGTTTTTATAAAAGCCCGTTTTGCTTGTCCGTGGAGATAGTGAACGTTTCTCAGACTCATATCCATATCAACTGCGATATCATCCCACGATTTCCCAACGATATAACGCAAGTCTAAAATATTGCGATGCTCACTGTTGCCCATGCAGTTGATAATCTTTGTGGCTTCATTTTGTGCGATGGCCAATTCTAATATTTTTTCAATGCACAATTTTTCTGTATCAACCAATTTGGCGATGGCGTCCGCGGTATCGGGTCCCACGCCTTTAGCCTTTGGCATATCAGATAACTGCATGGCCTTTAAGCCGTCTGCAGCTTGTCTGTAAAGATAAACCTGTTCCTGTAAGGTGCGAACCTCTTTGGCTAGATGTCGCAAATTTTGTAAAAGATTTTCAGCGGTCACATCTTCACCCCCAGCTCTTTGACGATATCGGTTTTCAAATAGTCGTTGATCCACTCGATAATATCATCATCGGTATATTCGCCGTTGTTCCAATCTTTGTAAAGGGTCAACATACGCGCCTTAAAGCGGTTCAGTCTTACAGGACCCATATCAAAGGTATCGTTAGCCGCTAATAAGGGAATACCCATAAAGGCGATGATAAGAGAGTTTAAAGCTTCCATTTTGCCGCGTTCGATTTGGTCCGCTAATTCTTGTTCAACGGCTTTTCTCACGTCATATTTAGAAATTACCATCTTGCGCGGGTTTGTTTTCTTCTTTTTCATTTTCGCTTACCTCATTTACATCGATGAACCAATAACAGCCGGGTGCGTCGTATTCGAATTCCAGCAACATCATTTTGCAATGGCCGTGCTTATTTTTATCAAAATCACGCGGCGGGATGCCATATACGCAATCTCTACAATGGGTTTTACTCATTGGTTATCACCGTCCTTTTGGGTTTCGTACTTATTGAGAACCGCGATTACCTGCAACAGCTCGCACATCAAAGAGATGATGTAGCCTTGTGCCTCTTTATTTTTGTCCGGTTCAAACAATTTTACCGCGGAATTGTCGGAGTTATACACAAAATTGATAAATTCATCAAAGGCAAGTTCTACTTCTTCCATCTCTTCCTCTAGGATGTTGGTTTTATATCCGCATTCCGGCCAAATATTGGCCTTCTCATACGCCCCTTGCAAAATAGGGGCGTATTGCTTCACAAAATCATCTAAGTAATTAACACGCTTAATCATGATTACCAATCCTCAACTTTCTGTATCTGTCATCCTTATAATAGCGGTCTTGCATCTCCATTACTGCCTCACGGCGTTTTTCTCTAACGGTTTCCCGCTTTTCTTGCCAATGTAAAAATTCAGGCTTATCACAATCTGCGTGGCATCCGATGTACCTGTCTTTGCAATCCTTACATGGTGCAACCACCATAAAATCATCTCACTTTCTGTAACTCAGCCTTCACACAATCGTTAAGGGCTTCTTGCGATGTATTTTTATCTGCTAATGCCTGCAATACTCTTTCCTCAGATGTATCTTTTGCCAAAAGATGATAAATCATAACGGGCTTTTCTTGCCCTTGGCGGTTTAGTCGTCCGTTTGCTTGTTGGTAAAGCTCTAAACTCCATTTAACGCCAAACCACACGATAATGTGCCCGCCGTGTTGCAAGTTCAACCCATGCCCGCAAGATTGGGGCTGTGCTAACAAAATCGGGATTTCCCCTTTATCCCATTTTTCCTTTACGCCGTCCTCGTAAAGTACGGCTTGCGGGAAATGCTCCAGAATACTGTCGCGGTTAAACTTGTATTGGTAAAAGACCAAAATCGGCTGTCCTTGCGCTTCTTCTATGATCTGTTCCAGCGCTTCAATCTTTGCGTCGTGAATAAATCTTGCATTTCGGTCATCGTCATAGATAGCGCCGTTGGCAATCTGCAAACATTTTTCAAGCACCACGGCGGCATTGACGCCAACAATATCATCATAGCCATATTCAAGTACGCTTGTTTCCAGCATCGTTTTATAGGCTTTCTTGGCCTTGTTCGGTAAATCAACTAACACGGTGTGATAATACGCCGGCGGTAAATTGAGATAATCCTTTGCCTTCATCGAGATACAAATGTCAGAAATCTGTTTACCAATGGCATTCTGATTTTTGTCGGGCACCGTCCATTTAGTAAATTGTGGGTAGCGCACACAGTCACAATATTCCCTTCTAAAATCGCCCAACGTTCGCCCTAGGCGTTCCCCGCTATCCAGTAGGTACAATTGAGACCATAAATCATGATAGCCGTTCGGGGCCGGTGTGCCTGTTAAACCAACCACTCTGTTGCATTGCTTACTAACCTTTTTAAGGGCTTTGAATCGGTTTGATTGGGGGTTCTTGAAACTTGATAATTCATCCAAAACCAACATGTCATAATCCCACTTGCGTCCTAGGTATTCCACCAACCATTTCACATTATCCCTGCTAACTAAATGAATGTCCGCTTTTGTTGATGTAGCAATCTTACGCTGTTCAGGATTGCCAACGATGGGAACCACCTTCAAGGAATGAAGATGGTCCCACTTTTGACATTCGGTCGCCCACGTCTCAGTAACCACACGTTTAGGTGCTACCACTAACACGTTGGAGATTTCCAAATTACAATTTATCAGCCAATCAATAGCGGTTAGTGTGGTAACAGTTTTACCTAAGCCTAACCCATATCCAAAAACAGACCGCAACGGGGCTTATCAATAATCCATTGAATGGCTTGGCGTTGATAATCATGTGGTTGGAATATCACGAGCATCACCCCCTTTTTTATCGTGCTGACAGTGCCATCTAGCGTGTTCAGCTTGGTTGGAAAATATCATTAGATTTTCTGGTTTGTTGTTCCTTTTATTCCCATCTTTGTGGTGTACAACTTCATCAGGCAATAAACTTCGCCCTAGTATTTTTTCGGCGACAATTCTGTGTTCGTGACGGCCATACAATTTCGGATAACTAACAGCGTCAAATTTAATTTTTGATTGTCTTATCTTTTCCCTAGTTTTTTGATTCATCCTTGTGGGATTAAGTTCTCGATTTAATTCAGTCATGTGCTTTGATACAGAAGACAGATCTTTTAAATTACTATACTTTTCTGGGTTTTTCGTCTTGCTCGAAAAAGCGTTAAGGCATTCACGACAACAGAAATTGTGTTTATGAATTTTACTGGGGTATCGCTTTATGTCTTTACCACAATAATCACATTTAATAGTCACTTTTGAATCCACGGCGTTCCACTTCCCTTACTAAGCAATCCACTTTATGCTTTGAGTCTGCCACGCACACGGGAAACCCTAAACGATGTAAAAACCGATGGATGGCGATTTGTCTTTCTGTCGGTTTGCCGCCTGGGGCTTTCAGCTCTACGAATGCAGCGACACCGTTAAATAGAATCAATCTATCAGGCACACCCGCCATTCCAGGCGATGTGATTTTCATCGCATACCCACCAATTTCCTTCACTTTACCGCACAAATATTGCTCAATCTTCTTTTCCTGTCTGTATTCCACTTGCTCACCTTCCTTTTATTTTTATGCTTAAATATAGAGTTATTTATTTTGTGGACCACAGTTTTCAAAAACATATTATAGGAAATTATGAAAAATACGAGTTATATATATATCTTTTAAGTACCTATATAACATTGTATTTTCTATATATGTTTTTATAAAAATAAGGTACACATGGTCCACAAAATACCCTTAAACGGTATTGGTTAAGCTGTATTTTTTGTGGACCGTTTTGTGGACTTACTATATTTTGAAGTCCACATAGTCCACAAAAATCATCAAAACATTTGTTCTCATTCATCTTTTTGTGGACTTACTCAGGTCCACAAAATTTTTTATACAATCAGGAAACATCTGAACGCTCATAGAAAATTTTTTTCTGAATGGCGTTATAGCAAACACTATCTAATCTGATTTTCTTTCCCACCTTACGCCACCCAGGCATGTTGGCAAGAATCAAATTGATTTCAGCGGCATCGCGTTTCGTAAAATATTTCTGATTCTCTCTAAAGCATTCCACCCAAATTTCTAAAGCCGTGATTCTATTTCGCTTCACTGTAGCGCCATCGTATTCATCACCATCCAAATAGCTGATTCTGTCGATATACTCCAACTTGTGCCAATCGGTCGGGATTTCCACATCAAGGAAGCTGTAAATGGCATCTCTGCGTGGGTTTTCTTCCATGAACTTCTTACGTTGGTTTTCGGCTTCTTCTTCCATCTCACGTGATAGGGCAATAGGCCAACCTTCTAAATAATATTGATAGGCTTCTGCCCAAATTTGGTCACGCATTGGTGCAAGTTCTGAAAACACATCGTATTTAGGCTTAACCACGTCAATCTCAACGGGCCACGTACGGCGGTCGCCCGTTTCGTCACGTAAGAATTGATGGTCGTTTGTCGTGCCCCAGAAAATACATTGGCGCTTACGCTGTTCGGTATTATGTCCGTATGCCGGTCTAAATTGATCATCAACCTTTGACATAAACGCTTTGAATTCTTCCTTGTCTGATTTCTTGTATGCAGCCAATTCTGCAATCTCGATAAACCAACAGCCTTGTAACAGCTCTAATGGTTCTTTGCCCTTAAAGTCTCTTAAGCTATCTGAGAAAAATTCATTACCGCCTAGGATGCGAATAAAGGTACTTTTACCCTTACCTTGACCGCCGCTTAAGGTAATCATCGTATCGTACTTTGCGCCGGGTCTAAAAATTCGAGTCACGCCCGCCACAAGATGGGTCTTTGTGATATGGCGCATATATTCGCTATCTTCAGCACCTAGGAAATCAATGATAAGTGTTTCAACACGTTTTACACCGTCCCACGGTGGTAACCCTTTGAAGTATTCTCTCAATGCATGATGACGATTGGCGAAAAATACAGTCGTTAAAGCGGTTTCGATTTTTTCTTTGGCGTCAAGGCCATAAACCTTTTCGAGATACAGGCGCATGTTTGCTTCATCTGCGTCACTCCAAAAACGGGTACTTTTGTCACTGTTCCATGGCAAAGCACCGGTAACCATATTCCTGCATTTCATTTCATCGAAAACCAATTTTCCCTTAAACCTTGGGTCATTAGAAATAATTAAGCTTGCATTATTGAGGGTCTGCGAAACGTTCCCTTTTTTATCAAATTCAAGCTGTTTTTTCCATTCGTCGGGATTCGCGTCCCCTTCCTGTTCAGGCAGTTTTTCATCATAGGAAAATTCGCTTTCAACACGTGCTTCCTGTTCAGCAAAGAGCGTCTGCATGGTTCTTTCATCGGACTTGATGAAATTGAGCATGGCATCATAACTAGGTCGCTTTTCCGTCGATGTAGTCTGCCTGCAGCTTTCATCCATGCCACCGAATTTATGCAAGCGCACAAGGTCAAAGGCGTTACATAGTTGACCACTTGCGGGGCTTGTGGCGTGGTTATCAAATGCGAACAGGTCATCATAAAGCACCAACCCGCCAACCGTTGAACCGCCCGTAAACGTGAAGCGGTTTTCCTTGTTAGTCGGTGTATAAACATCTGCTAAAAAGGTGGTAATGGCTTCGGTGATTGAGTACGTACGGCAAAAGACGCCAACCATGTTATTTTTGATCGTTGGGTTTTCTTGCGCCTTTGCCTTACGGCCTACCCGCTCAATTTCTCGACCCGTGCCCGGCCACTCTGCCATGTTGCGCCAATCTGTATAACGCGCCAAAATTGCATTACCGCTAGCCAATGGCCCGCGGAAATCGACAAAAGCACTGCTATAGTCAAGGTCAGACGGGATAGAAGGCCAATACATGAGCTGCTGCACTCTGAAGGCTGAAGCATCGCACCAATCAATATCAATATCAGCCGCCAAACGTCGCGCCACGGGTTCATACTGTTCGCTTGTGATTGTATTTTCTAGTGGGATAATCACTCTTAATCGTGGCGCAACTCTTGTATGGCTGTGTGTTGGGTAGATGACGTGAGTATATGGACATCTTGCGTTGATAATCTCAATCGCGCGGCTTTCGTTAGTATCCACGTTATCAAGATCAAGCGTTATCATAGAACGCCATTGCACATTGTCTGCCTTGCGGATTCCGTCAAGTAAAGACCCTGCGACAAAACCACCAACGTCCTTACGGGCGTTTTTTTCGTCTTTGGTCATCTGCGAATATTCAAGGCACGTTTCAGGTGTCACCACCGGCGATGCCAATCTTTCCACAAAGCCATCCCACGTAACCGCTTCATTTTTCCATTTGGGTGCTGTCCTGCTGCGCCCTGTTGCTATGATATATTCCACGGCTTTCACCTCTAATCTTTTTTGTAATAGCTGCACTCATAGCCATCGGCCCGTAACGGCAATCCAGGCGCCCATTGAATAGGCCTACCCATAATCTCAGAAATGGATTCAAGTGCGCTTTCGTCCGATTCATCCACTTCAACTATCACTTCATCGTGAACATGAAAAATGATTTTATAACCAGCGTCATCAAGCGCCATCATGGCGTGTGCCAAGCAATCACGGGCGGTTGCTTGTACCACGTTTTCAGTGAGCTTCCCATAATAGGTCTCAACATAAGCGGGCTTATTCGCCACGGTATCCAGGTAATACAGCTTTCCACGTCCATATTCATCGGGCACCCCTTTTGGTTTTAGATAACCCATTTTTCGCCCCGATGGTAGCACGATGAATAACAATTTCTTGTGCATATAAACTGACAAAAACTTGTTAATGATAAAGCTTTCCCCTGGGTTATCCATGGCGTTAAAACAAGCGTTTTCGATGTCGTGCCACAACTCCACCACATGGGGTGACGCCTTGCGCCATTTTTCCACGATGGGTTTTAATTCGCTTTCATCAATCCCCATTTTGAGCGCGCCCATATTTTTAAGCGCCCCCACACTCCCCGCGTAGCCCAACGCCAATTCCGCAACTTTGCCCTTTTGGCGTAAGTGGCCATTGATGCCGTGCTTTTCCACGGGAACGCCAAACATCTGACTAGCAGATGCACAGTAAATGTCCCCGCCTTGCTCAAATACATCTAGTCGCCACTGTTCACCGGCTAACCATGCAATCACGCGGGCTTCAATCGCGCTAAAGTCAGCCACAATAAACTTCTTTCCTGGTGGGGGGACAATGGCGGTACGGATACATTGGCGCAATACATCGGTGGTGTCAGGGTAAAGCATTTCAACCAATTCATAGTCACCTGTTGCCACTACCTCACGTGCTGTATCAAGATCGGTTAGGTGGTTTTGCGGTAAATTTTGTAACTGAATCAACCGCCCCGCCCAACGTCCTGTTTTGGCACCAAAAAATTGGATATTCCCACGACTGCGATTATCGTTGCAAGCCGTTTGCAACATTTTGTTGTACTTAGCCACTGAGGTTTTACCCAACAGCGCACGGATTTCCAACACCTCCACAATGTTGGGAAAGTCTTTGAATTGGTCTATCAATTCGGGTAGGTTCCCTTTAGTAATAGATGCCACAGTTTCGCCTGTTTCCTCATAAATCCAATTTTTGAGCTGTACCAAACTGTTTGGATTATCAAGCCCTGTTAAGTCCAAATAACGCTGTTTTTTTGCTTCTGTGAGGGCGTCTGAGATTTCAATAGCTGAATGACAGAAATCGATGTCAATCAAAATCCCGTTGTCGTTGATTTTTTGGTCTAGCCTGTAAAGGTCTAGTTCTTTGTCGAAAATCGGGATTCTTAAAAGTCCGTTTCTGATAGCTCTTTCCGCTTCAACGTCTCTTTTGCAATATTCCACAAATGCTGCCCATTCTTCAGGCTTATCTTCACCCCGCCACTGTGTAGCAGGGTTGTTTTTCGTTGGCTTCCTAGGTTTACAGAAAGTACGAATAAGGCGCGAACCATCGAGCTTTCTTTTTTCTTCCTTAATGCCAATCTTTGCCCCTACTACCGCCAAACTGCCTGAAATCCCCAGTTCCCATGCGCGAACCATGGTGCAATCCCACGGGCCTGTTGTTGCGCCTAAGTAAGTGTTGATACATACCCGTTCGAATGCGGCGTTAAATGCAGTTTTGAGGACGTGAGGGTCTAGCAGATCGTCAATGATAGATTGCGGTAAGGGTTCTTTTGTGAGGTCGATAATTTCCACAGGTTCATCATCGTAAGCATATGCAAATAGCAGGATATTAAAATCGGGGCTTTCGGCGTATTTGTATACGCCGACTTGCCCCAATTCAACTCCGCTAAAGGTTTCAATATCAATTGCAAGAGTCTTTTTATAAGATGTCATCGATATCAGCTTCTTCCGGTTCTTCAAAACTGAATTCATCTTCAACGTTACGAGGCCCAACGCCAAAGGCTTCACCATCTGCCCACTTTTGAATGTTGCCTAACCCCGCACCAATGCCGTTGTTCCCCGGTACTGAGAACGGATAAAAATCGATAGACACATTGCAATAGCACCCGCTGTATACGGTTTCTTCAGTACCATCGATAGGCTTTCTAGTCTCAGGGTCACGATAACGCAAAACCACTTTTGGCTTACGCTTTTCGGTGGCATTGCAGTTAATGAAATAAGAATTGGCGTATTCCGGACGGTCGGGACGTTCTTCATCACCATCGCGCAAAGGAATGTGCAGACGTGCAGGCTTTTTGCCGTTCCATTTGGTATCCAAGCCCTTTTGAATTGCATCTGCAATGGCTTCTTTGGCCTTGTTGACCATGTCCACATCATCTTTGGAGATGATAAGGGACAAGGAATATTTTGGTTCGCCACCGTTCAGTGGAGCTTGTGGTTCAAAAATGTGTGCGTAGCTAATGCGACCTCTTAATACTGCGTTACTCATAGTTAAATACTTCCTTTCGTTTTTAAGATTTAAGAATAAAGTTCCTGTAATTCAGCGCCACAAGCGCTGTAACCCGCTGCATCAATCCAGTTATCATCCTTATGTTGACCACTAGCAATGCGAGCGACCTTCAATAACATCATCATTGCAGCCACATCATGAGGCTTAATGACTTGCCCCAGGTATGCTGTCCAAAAATCAGCAATACGGGCGAAATTGTTTTCCGGTGAACCATAATCGTTTTCACGATCCTTGCAAACGATGCTTTCAGTTGCTTCTAAAAGTGCTTTTCTGTTCATAATTACTTATCTCCATAAATGGCTTTAAAATACGGCAACTTCTCCACCCAATCGCAAAATACGTGCCATTCGTCGAGCTTGTGGTTCTTTCTTGCGTGATAGATTCGTTTTAATACCTGGTAATTTAGTTGCACCGTTCTTTTTTGGTTGTAGGAGGACGGAAGCCACTGAATGAGTGTGTACCATACATCTTTTTTGGAGAAACCGTTTCTGAGTTTTCCAGTTTCCAAAAGTTCATCGAAACTCAAATAAACGCCCCTTAATTCGTTAAGTTGTTCAATCAATTCGGCAATTTTATCCGAGTCGATAGATTTATTTACATAATCAAAACTAAAATCGGACACTTCAAAAGACTTGTCCATAAGCTTATGCATCGTACTACAACTATTGCTAACCGTCCCAACCTTGTACGTGTCAAATTCCTTCCACCAGTACAACGGCGCTGTAATGTCCACCGCCACATTGATAAATCGGGCAAACTTTCCGTGGTCGTCCCCTGCATGTGCCAGCTTACGCATCAACGCAAGGTCGTTTTTGCCGACCTTGTAGCATCTCGCAAACCCCATGCATTCGTCACATTGAAAATCGTGTGCGCTATCGCTTTTATCCCACGAAGTGAGCGGGTTACGCATACCGCGGATAGCGGCTTCAAAACCGCTCACTTGTGTTTCTTCAAACTTAATCATTCTGTCATCTCCTCAAAGTTGAAATCATTTTCAACACTCCCCAGCGCCGGGCGCTTGTCGCTTTCCGGTACGAGTGTAGCCTTCCCTTGCGGTTTATAAACATACTCCCCGCAAAGCTCATTAAACCGTGCTTTACCGACAGCCTTTTCAAGTGCTGTGAGACTTTGCAGTTCTTGTGGTTTATAAATGCGTGCGGCATCCACGCCACAATTTAAGAGTTTTTCCGCCAACGCTTCAGGTTCTTTAATCTTTCGATTAGAACGGCCCTCCACCAACTTCCACCCAGGTAAAGTTTCGCCATCGCTTAAGCGCTGTACCGTGTGACTTTCGATATCAGATAACCACGCTTTGATTTCAGCGCTAGCTGTCAAAATTTGACAGATTTGGTCATCGGTCAATTCCGCTTCAGCCATCATCGCCACGGTCTGACCTTGCTTTTCTGCACGGGCCTTACATGTGGCCTTGATTTTGCACCATCTGCACCAATCACCCGCCTTTTGGTCGCCTTGGCCGTTGTATGCCAATTTGGCAATCGGGGAAACAGTATTATTACCCCAATCTCGTAATTCGTCTGCGCTCAGTACAAAGGATGCCACATGATCCAAACGGGGCTGTACAATAGTCATCTTTACATTTCTGATATCAAAGATGTAATCATAGGCGTGTAACGCGCCCAAACCATAGAGCATGATTTGCGGGTTGTTTTCAGCCTCAACTAAAACGCCTTTGCCGAATTTCAAATCGCAAATCTCTAAAGTACCGTTGTCGATAATGACCGCGTCGCCCGTACCAAAACCACTAGGCACGTATTTTGAGAAATCCAAACGGGCTTCAATATCGAGTGTCGCCACCCTACTTTTACCCTCAAACGTGCTAACCACATATTCGAGATACGGGGTTACATCTTGATACATACCATCGTAAAAAAGCGGGTTCCCTTTGAACCTTTCAGGCACCACGTAATCCTCAACCGTGCGCCCTTTGCCGGTGGCATACTCTCTTAAATAATCCTCTGCGATTGCGTGGGCTAGAGTGCCCTCTGCAGCGAATGAGCTTGATTCACCATCTGGAATATCTTCAGTCAATCGCACCGACTTTGGACAATTCAGCCAACGACTGGCGCTAGATGCACTCAAAAGTGCGTGTTTTGCCATGCTTAAGCCTCCTTTAATGCTTCCAGTTCTTCCATAACAATGCCGTATTTCTCAGTTGGTAATTCAGATACCTTCTTTACTTCATGCTTGCTTAAGAGCTTCTTCAGCTTTGGTTTCATCCCAGCCTTTGCCAATTCGCCAAAGGTTTTCTGTAAATCCTCAAGTGAAATCTCAATTTCAGATTTCACTTCCTGTTTCACTTCTTTAACAGGGTCTTCAGTTGTTGGCTGTTCTTTAGGTGCTTCTACTTTTGCGCCCAGGTTGGTAAGCATTTGAATGATCGTGTTGGTTTCATCATCGCCAACGGCTTTTAACTTCAATTCAATTTCCATTTTTGTTATCCTCCTGTTATAATGATGTTGTTATGTTTTTTCTTAAGCTGTCGGGCCTGGCCGCCCGGCGGCTTTTTTAATTTTTTACAAGATATTTTGTCAAGGCGCGATGTGGTTCATAAAACGGCATACAAGCAAATCTGTAAACCTCGCTATCAACCACAAGCGGGTAATAGAATTTTTTTCCTGTACCCACGGTATATGGAATCTTAACTAAACACCCGTCTTTCAACAGCACCCTGTTTTTCAATAGCTCCATATAGCGATTGTCAAAAGCCACGTATGAGCCATCTGCAAGCAAAAACAACGATTGGCATTCTGTTTCCCCACCGTCGTAAACCGTGGCGCTGAACGGCAATGCATAGCCGTTTTCTTTTTGTGCCTTGGTAAAGCTAGTAAAGGTCTTTTGAACGTACTCAACGGTCAATCCCGCAATGCCGTGTCTGATAAGGTCATACATCTGACCGACTTTGTTTTCTGCAAGTAAAGCAGCCTTTGCTTCATTGATAGCCCCCATCAATTGCCCGTTAGGCTTGAAATGGTTGATATCAGTCATCAACATAAATACGCCGTTGGTCAAGATCACTTGCGTCATTGCTTCATCTTCAAAGCCAATATTGGCATTTTCGCTTTTCTTCAACACCTGTAAGATGTTTCTTTCGTTCATCGGTAACACTTATCTTTTCCCTCTCTTTCTTTTGTTTGTAATTGGTAGATAATCGTCAAAGCACCACAGCAAACTAAAGCACAACGCCGCCAATGCGAGTGTAGTCCATAGCCCATTACAGCTCTCTGCCAAATAGCTCACGCACAAGAACTGTAGGAAAAGCATAAAACTACCCGCGCCAATCATTAGCTCAACTACTTCTTTAGTCATTTTTCAATCACCGCCCTTCACAGTGCCCGCCCGTTGCGCCTTACAAAAGCTTCCACGTCAGACATAAAGTAATAGTATTGAGAACCGGTAGGCTGGAACGCTTTTAGCCCATCGTTTCTGTAATTCTGCATGGTCTTTTTGGATACACCCAAAATCTCCATGACTTCAGATTCTTTAAGAATCCTGTTGTTGTTCAGATGCGGCTTGATTTGAGCCAATACAAGGCTCGCCACCGTATCCGCTAATTGTTTTTCAATGGACATGAGATGTCACTTCCTTTTATTCCTGAAAAATATTCGGATTAAGCTTGATAGCTTTGAGGATCAAAATTAAATCAGCTCTGGATAAGTTTTTGCGCTCACACAAAGCCTCAAACCTATCCATTATTTTTTCATCTCCAATAGGAACAAAACGTCTGTAAAGATTCTCCATTATGCGGTTTCACCTCTTTCTACCATTGGCAAAATACCGTTTTCCTTGAGCAAGCTGTAAATAAACAATCGCCCCTTTTGTGTCCAGTAGGTATGCACTGTAGCGTGTACATCACCGTCCTTGCCTGGATGGCTGTGGGTCTTTGTACTTGTGTAGCCCATCTCTGCATACTTTTGATAGAGAATCCATACACTGCCTTGCTTATACTGCACACCCAAATCGTGCAAATAGGTGTTCATCTTTCTTGCAGACCAACCGTAATCCTTGGCAATCGTGGTAACGGATACAAGGTCCTTGCAATTCAACACCAAATCGTAATAGCTTGCCTTTGGTTGCAGTTCGGCGATTTGCTGATTTTGAATGGCATTTTGTTCTTCTAGGACTTTGGTCTTTGCGCGTTCCTCCTTCAACGCTGTCAACGCATTGATAAGCATGTCGGGGTCAGCAAGCACTTCATCCACCGCATACAAGCCATGACGGCGAATAGATGGCAAGATTTCACTCGTGACCCAGTGCTTGAACTCACGAGCACGTGGCATCTTGCTAGAGAGAATAAGAGAGTAAAGACCGGACTCGTTGATGAGGATAACCTCTCTGTTTTGACCTGACAGAACGATTCGTTCGGTCAGCTTGTCAAACCTGTCAACATGGTCTCTAATAGCCTTTTGCGTATTGGAATATCCAAGAACCTCAGCCACATCTTTCCCAACAAAATATGGTTCACCGTCAACCAGCACCGTACGAACCTTTCCAAATTCGCTGTTTTCAAAAATTTTTAATTCATTCATTCGACCGTCCCCTTTAATTTTTATGCTATAATCACCCCGTAAAAGGAGGTGAATCATTATGACAACTGATATTTTTGATATTGATGAGATTGAACTTAATCTCTTAATGCTTGCACAAAACATCCCTGACAGATACAGTAGCTTGACTGTTGACAACTTCATTCCACGTGATGCAGATTTTTACAAGGAAAAAATAAAAATGTTCGACAACCTTGTTTATAAATTAGAATCCGCGGGTTATATCACTGTAGAAGTCAGCACAGTACCGATTTTAGGGAGAAACAGACTCTCTAATCTTTACGTGACCGGCATTACTGAAGTTGGGAAAACCTACCTTGCTGATTTACTAGAATCAAAAAATTGAGATCACACTAGCAGCCTTTTATGGGCTGCTTTATTCATTTTGGGGCGCACCATCAATCATCCACGGTTTATCCTCTGCACTTAAATTTCCAGCACCATGTTTTGCTGAAAATTTAATTTCTATTTGTATTTCAGATTCCAGTGCAAGGATAAGATTTTTCATCGCCTGATAACGTTGTTCATCCGCTTCTGCTTTGAGAATGAAAACATCAGAATCAGCCAGTGTTTTATACACATTAAGCAATAGTCTTAAACGCTCTTGTGCAGTATACGCATCAATAACTTTGTTCATAAGAACCTCCTTTTAACTTAAAGTTTATTTTCAAGGTAAAAAAATATTGTCCAGTGGAACACGATACAACTCGCTGAGTTTGAAAAGATCCTCAGCTGACAAGGCGCTTTTGCCATTTTCCCAATTCACAATGGTTTGTTTCGCCTTTCCAAGCTTCCTGGCAACGCATTCTTGCGTCATCCCAGCATTAACTCTAGCCGCTCTAAGTGATATTTTTAGTGGTTCGACCAAGCTCATCACCTCCTGTTGGGTCTTATGATAGTTTAACTTAAAGTTAAAGTCAATACTAAAAGTAAAAAAAGTTTATTTTTTTGTTGCCGTTTTTAACTTTAACTCATATAATGGTCAATATAGGAGGTGAATAAATATGGAGAAAGACAAATCTATAAATAATATCTTTAGAGATAACCTTAATTATTACATGACTAAAAAAGATGTCACTCAAGTAGAGTTAGCCGAAAAGTTATCAGTAAGCGCTGCGGCGGTTAACAAGTGGACAAAAGGGACTAGCATTCCACGCATGAATAAAATCGATAAAATCTGTCACATTCTAGGCGTGCAGCGAAGCGAGTTACTACAGCCAAGACAAGCACCCCAATCCGCCATCGACGCAGGCATCGCCACCAACAAAGGCGCCGTTCGCATCCCCGTCTTGTCGGAAATCGCTGCCGGCGTACCAATAGAAGCCATGAACTACACCCTAGACGACGCAGACCCCGCCACATGGGAAGAAATCCCCGCTGAATGGCTACACGGCGACAAACAATACTTCGCCCTCCGCGTCTCCGGTGACAGCATGGAGCCCAAAATCGAAGACGGCACCATCGCAATCATAGAACGCTGCTACGAATTCATAGATAATCGCATCATGGCCGTCTACATCAACGGATACAACGCCACCCTCAAAAGAGTACGCCTCAAAGACAACGGCATGATCGTACTGGAAGCCTTCAACCCAACCTACGGCGCCCAAATATTCACCGCCGAAGAAACAGAAACCCTCCCAGTACGCCCCTGTGGCATCCTAAGAGAAACAAGAACAACATGGTAAAAGGCAACAAAAAAAAGAGCCAACCACATGGTCAGCTCTAATATATTATTTTGGCACAAATTCAATTTTAAGTGTCATCCCCATCCCATCCGCTAAACGCTTTAGAAGGTTTATGGTAGGGTTACGGGTTCCATTTTCCAGCTTGCTGATATCAGCCTGATTGATACCGGTACGTGCAGCCAATTCTTTTTGGGTGAGATTCTGAGAGGTTCTAGCATCCACAATGGCTTTGATAATATCCATTTCCGGTTGAATGGCTTCGTACTCTTTAGCAAATTCGGGATCCTGTAATTGTTCTTGCAAATAAGCATTCAAAGTTTTCATCATGCTTCCCTCCGTTCAATATATGATTTTCTTCTTTTCTTTGCGAGTTCTATTTCATTTTTAGGGGTTTTCTGAGTCTTCTTCACAAACCCATTCGTTAAAATAATCTGCTTATCATAGTAAAAGAAGTATAAAACGCGTGTGATGTTATTTCCTAATTTACATCTAATCTCAAAAATATCATCTTGAAGATACTTGCTATACGGTTCTCTGAGAGCATTTCCTTTTTCAGAAAGAATACCCAGCAAGCCCAACAGTTTAGCACGCATCTTTACATCTAAAGAATCAAGAAAAAGCTCAACAGGCTTTTCACCATTCTCACTTTCATAAAATATAACATCAAACAAATGCTATCACCTCTCTTTCATTATATGGCATATATACCATATAATCAAGCAAAAAAATTGCCCCGCCTTTTGGCGGAGCTCTCCAACGTTTTCTTTCAGTTCAAAACCTAAGCTAGATCTTGGTAAACGTCAAACCGTTATAAAGCTCAGCAAGGCACAGCCCTCTAGCGCAACACCTTGCTTCAACACTTGAACAGACACTCAAGTTGCCTGTTAAAATGGGCAACAGGACAAAACTGTTTCTCATTTAGTATATATATCATAGCATTAAAGAGTACTAAACGCAACAAAAAAACCGCCATCCTGCGCCAACAGGACAGCGGCAAACCCAATTATAGAATCGG
>SAMEA3387496__coassemble_1834_pt1 | contig 17587 bp, 14 predicted proteins | sample SAMEA3387496__metabat2_high_PE_007 | metagenome-assembled genome bin SAMEA3387496 (sample SAMEA3387496) | Felis catus | biome: Faeces | place: United Kingdom | collected 2012
CTGGAAAATGGTGTCGTAACTTTATTTTACCAGAAGTTCTATGAGTCATTTTTTTTTGTTGCACTTAGATTGTAAATTCGCCGCCTAAAAACGCGTTGTCACCATCTTATATTAACGGTATAATAGAATGTAGTATTTTTTATTTCTAGGCGAGGTAGGTATGAAAAAAAGCATTAAAGAAATCATCGTTGTAGAAGGCAAGGACGATGTCAGCGCGGTGCGCCGTGCTGTGGATGCCACCATTTTAATCACCAACGGCATGGGCCTTGAGGACGCACGCTTAAAGGAAATTGCTGCCATGGCAAAGAAGCAAGGCGTGATTGTTTTGACCGACCCTGACGTGCCGGGAACCTTGATTCGTAACCGCATCACCGAGCTTGTGCCGGATGCCAAGCACGCCTTCATAGCCCGCAAGGACGCCCGTCACCCGGTGACCGGTCGCCTTGGCGTGGAATACGCTTCGCCGGAAGTGATTTTGAACGCACTGGAAAAGGCTTATGCCACCGCAAGTGCCGATGCACCACTGTACACCATGAGCGATTTGGTACGCTGGGGGCTTGTCGGCGCGGGAGACAGCAAGGCCCGCCGCAGTGCCTTTTGTGAGCGCCTGCACCTTGGCCAAGCCAACGGCAAGGCGCTTTTGAAACGACTGAATACCTTCGCCCTCGAAGAAGACATCATTCTCGAGGCGTTAGATCAATTGGAGAACCACCATGAACCTCAATGACCAGCTTAAAAAACACCGCATCACTCTGACAAAAAAATATGGGCAAAACTTCATCAGCGACCCCTCTCTTTTGGAACGCATCGCTTCCGTATGTGATTGGCAAGACGACGACGTTGCCCTTGAAATCGGGCCGGGGGCCGGCACACTGACCCGTGCCATCGCCGCTCACGCCGACCGAATGCTTGCCATCGAAATCGACAAACGCTTGGCACCCCTTTTGGAAGAAAGCCTCAGCGGCTGTGACAACGTCAAGCTCATCTTTGGCGATGCCTTAAAGTCCGACCTTGATGCCCTGGTGCGTGATGAACTCAACCACGACGGTGACTACAAGCTGGTTGCCAATTTACCGTATTACATCACCACCCCACTCATCATGCATGTGTTGGAAGATAGCAGACATGTGGATGAGCTGGTAATCATGGTACAAAAGGAAGTGGGCGAGCGTCTTTGTGCCAAGCCGGGCAGCCGTACCTACGGTGCTGTCACTGTGATGGTACAATATCTTGCCACTGCAAGCCGCGCCTTTGACGTCGGCCGACGTGCCTTCACCCCACCACCGGATGTGGATTCCACCATTCTCCACTTAGTGCCTTACAAAAAGCGTCCAATCCAAGCCAAGGATGACGCCATGATGCGCCGTGTGGTCAAAGCAGCCTTTAGCCAACGTCGCAAAACCCTCCGTAATTCCCTCGCCAGCCTCGGTGCGGACAAGGCAAGCATTGCCACGGCTTTAGAAAAAGCAGGCATTGACGAACAGCGCCGTGCCGAAAGTCTTTCGGTGGCTGAATTCGTCGCCCTCGCCGATGCTTTCACCGACCAAGGAGGAAACCAATGAATCCACGCGATGTCTACAACACTTGGTGCAACCGCACCGATTTAACCGATTCCGAACGCGCCGAGCTTGCACAAATAGCAACCGATGAACTTGCCATTACCAAAGCCTTCGGTGCGAAGCTCCACTTTGGCACTGCCGGTTTACGCGGTATTATGGGCTTGGGGCCAAACTGCCTCAATCGCTTCACCATTGCTTGGGCAACCGCAGGGATTGCCGAATGGCTCATCGAAACCAACAACGCCGGCGGCACCGTTGTTATTTCTACCGACAGCCGCCTTAATCACAAAGAATTTGCACGCACAACTGCCTCGGTATTGGCAAGCTACGGCTTTACCGTCTTACTTTGGGACAGCCCAACCGCAACGCCAATCCTTTCTTGGAGTGTGCGTCATTTTCATGCGGTGGCAGGGATTATGATCACCGCCAGCCACAATCCTCGCGATTACAACGGCTACAAGGCCTACGACGCCAACGGCTGTCAACTTTTGAGCGAAGATGCCAACATCGTCACACGCCATGCCGACGCCTATTTTGACGGCAAGGCCCTCTCCTTCGACGACGATTTCGATGCCTTGGTAGCAAGCGGCAAGGTTCGTCTTTTACACGATGAACTGGCAGATTATCTCGCCATCATCAAAAGCACCGTGCGTCCGCTCCAAACCGACCCACAAACCCCACTGTCTATCGGCTACACCCCGCTTCACGGCGTGGGTGGTCTTCCTGTGCGCCAAGTTTTGGAAGACGCAGGGATGACGGTACATATCGTGGAAAATCAGTTTGCGCCGGATGGGCATTTCCCAACCATCGCCACACCAAATCCGGAATTGCCTGTGGCCTTTGACGGGCTCTTTGCCCTCGCAGCAACAACCGACTGCGACATCCTCATCGCCACCGACCCGGACAGCGACCGCATCGGGGTAGCCGCAAAGGATGCAAACGGCGTCTGGCAGCTCATCACCGGCAATCAATTAGGGGCGCTGCTCATTGATTACCTTGCCGAGGTGCGCGGTGTCAAAGAAGGCGACACCATCATCACCACCACCGTGACCAGCCAATTCAGCAAGGCGCTGGCGCATTACCACGGATTTGAACTCGAAGAAACCTTCACCGGTTTTAAATACATCGGCAATGCCATCAATGCGACCATCGCAAATCCTGCACGCACCTATGTCTTTGGCTTTGAAGAATCCTACGGCTACCTCTACGGCGACCATGCCCGTGATAAGGATGCCATCGTAACCGCTTATCTTGTTGCCGCCATGGCACAACATGACAAGGCACGCGGTCTAAGCCTTATCGACCGCTTATACAGCCTTTATGACAAAGTCGGCGCATTCAGCGATGTCCTCATCAATTTGGTGTTCGACCCGATTCCGGGGCAAGAGCCAATCAGTGACACCATTATGAAACGCTTGCGCCAAACACCGCCGGAAACCATTGCCGACATTCCTGTTAGTATAAAAATCGACTATATCACCGGTATTCGTTCATTACCTAAAGAAAATGTGATACAATATCAACTAATGAACGGTTCCGTGGTTTGTTTACGTCCATCCGGAACCGAGCCTAAAATGAAATGTTATATCAGCGCACGCAGCGACAGCCTGCAAGCCGCTGAGGCGCTCAGCACACAAATTGCCGACGCCTTCCATCATTTCGTTACCCAATTGAAGGAGGATGCATCAAGTTGATACAAGCGGATTTTTCAAACGCTCATACAGACCTTACCGACCCGTCCCTTGCCGCACGCGTTGCTAAGATCCACGAACGTTTACATCACCATCCGGACCTCATGTGTGGTTGGGTACAATATCCTTTCCAGATTTCTGACCAAATGCTCGATGAGATTATCAAAGAAGCCGAAGCGGTGCGTCACCGTTGCAGCGTCTTTATCGTCATCGGTATTGGCGGTTCCTATCTCGGCACCGTTGCCGGGATGAATTTATTGCGTCCGCCGTTTGATGTAGGCGGCACCATTGGCAATCCGCGTATTATTTTTGCCGGGCAGCATTTAAGCTCCCATTATTACAACCACCTCATGACCATTCTCGAGGACCCGAAAGAAGAAATCTGCGCCTGCATGGTTTCTAAATCCGGTAGCACCACCGAGCCAAAGGTCATTTACGCGATTATCAAGGAAGCCCTCACCGAACGCTACGGCAACAAGGTCAATGAGCATATCACCATCATCACCGACCCTCGCAAGGGCTATTTACAACACGAGGCCGCTGAAAACGGTTATCGTCTGCTCAATATTCCGGAAGACATCGGTGGACGTTATTCCGTTCTCACCGCCGTTGGGCTTTTCCCGTTGGCGGTTGCCGGCATTGACATCAAGTCCATCATTCGTGGGGCACGTCAATCCGCCACCGTTTTCATGGACCCACGCTTAGAACACAACGACTGTTACCAATATGCCGCCACACGCTATCTGCAATCCCTTGCCGGTAAGCGTATGGAAATTTTTGAGGTGTACGAAGGGAATCTGCTCTACTTCACCGAATGGTTGCGCCAGCTCTTTGCCGAAAGCGAATGTAAAGATGGCAAGGGCCTGTTCCCAGCCGCCATGCAAATGACCACCGACCTCCACTCCTTGGGGCAATTTCTCCAAGAGGGGCGTCAGGACTTTATTGAAACGGTACTTTTTGTCAAACACATCGAGGACAAAATCAAGATTCCTGCCGGCGTTGCCGGTAACTGCACCAGTTTGCATTGCTTAAATGACATCATTCGCCACAGTGTGTGCACCGCCCATCAGGCCAATCGCACCCCGAATATTTTGCTTAATATCAGCGAAATTTCAGCCTTTACCTTTGGCGAAATCGTGTACTTCTTTGAAAAGGCTTGTGCCATGAGCTGTTACCTCACCGGCGTGGATCCGTTCAACCAGCCGGGGGTAGAAAACTACAAGACCGAACTCAAGGAAAACATCACGTCTATGATTAACTCAACCCCTGTTCACGATGAATTTTAATACCTACAAAGGAGGGTGACTTTTTGAGCTACCAGGCTTTATACCGTGTATATCGTCCACAAACCTTTGACGCCCTGATTGGTCAGGACGCTATTTCTCAAACGCTCTTAAACGCCCTTCGTCATAATCGCCTTGCCCATGCCTATCTGTTCTGCGGTCCTCGCGGTACCGGCAAAACGAGTACCTCCAAGATTCTCGCCAAAGCCGTCAACTGCCTTGACCCGCAAGACGGTGAACCGTGCAACGCCTGCGAAAACTGCCTCGCTATCAACGAAGACCGTTTTCTGGATGTGATTGAAATCGACGCCGCTTCCAACCGCGGCATCGACGAAATTCGCAGCATCCGCGAGCAAGTCCGTTTCACACCAAGCATGGGAAAGCGCAAAGTCTATATCATCGACGAAGTGCACATGCTGACCACCGAAGCCTTCAACGCCTTACTCAAGACCTTGGAGGAACCACCGGCGCATGTGCTTTTTATTTTGGCAACGACCGACCCACAAAAAGTGCCTAAAACGGTGCTCTCACGCACCCAGCGCTTTGACTTTCATCGTATTCCAACGCCGGTCCTTGCCGACCATTTGCGAGCGATTGCAGACCAAGAAGGCATCGACGTCACCGACGACGCCCTCATGCTTATTGCTAAAAATGCCGCCGGCGGCATGCGCGATGCCATCAGTCTATTAGACCAAACCATCGCCTTTGCCGGAGACAGCATCGACAAAACCGCCGTGTTAGAAATGATCGGCGGCCTAGACGATACCGCTCTTGTCAGCTTGGTGGATAGCCTCACAAGCGGCGATACCGCTGCCATTTTCGACGTCCTAGACCAACTTCTCCGCCAAGGCGGCGATGCCCGTGCCCTCATGCACAGTCTGCTCACCTATTTGCGTGATTTGCTCCTTGCCCGTGTCGGCCACAGCGCCGCAGACGGCAGCGAATGGACCACAGACCAACTGCGCCAAGCGCGCGCCCTTTCCCTGCATGACCTCGAAGCACTGCTCAAAAAAGCCGCCGATGCCGAACGCGATATGCGTATTGCACCGGACAGCGAACTCATTTTAGAGCTCACCTTGGTCGAAATGGCATTGCTTTTACACGATGACGGACCTGCCGTTCGCAGCCCACAAGCAAGCCATCTCCCACGCCCGGGCGCCACACCTCCGGCACCGGTGCCACAAGCACCATCTCAGGCAAGCGCACCGACACCGACCACACAGGATGCGCCGACACCGACGCCAACACTTGCTGCGCCGGCAAGCCAAGACGACGCTCAAACCCTTGCTGCCATCCAAGACATCTGGCCGCAAGTCATTGACGCCCTAAAGGACGTGAGCATCCGCATCCACGCCTTTATGAAGCCTGCCGAGCTTAGAGGCTACCATGGAGGCGTGCTGACCTTGTGGTTCCCACGAGCCGACATCTTCCACTGCAAGCAAATGCGCCTAACCGAGAATAAAAAAATCTTAAACGATGTGGTTGCAAACTTCTGGCAATCCCCCTTACAATATGACTGCGTCCTCGAAGAGGAACAGACAAAAAAACCAACCATCGACCTTGTAGAAGGCGTGAAACGCGTCTTTGGCGAGGACGTGCCAATAGAAATTATTGAAGAAAATCCAAAAAGACACTAAGGAGGCCCATTCCAATGGCTAATATGCAAAACATGATGAAACAAATGCAAAAAATGCAACGCAACATGGCGAAGCTCCAAGAAGAACTCGCTGAAACCCCTGTTGTAGGGACCGCAGGTGGCGGCATTGTCAAAGTCACCGTTAACGGCGCAAGTCAAATGCTCTCTATTGAGCTCGCTGAAGAAGTGGTGGACCCTGAAGACATCGAAATGCTTCAAGACCTTATCGTGGCAGCCACCAACGACGCCATGAACAACGCCGCAAAACTCTCCGAAGAACGCATGGGCGCCCTTACCAAGGGCATGAAGATGCCTGGCGGCATGGGCGGGATGTTCTAATGCTCCCCTATCAGGACGCCATCGGCGAAATGATTGACGCCTTCGCGCGCCTCCCCGGCATTAGCCGTCGCGGTGCCGAACGCCTCACCTACCACCTCCTGCAAGCGCCGGAGGAACTCAGTGACAGTCTCGCGCGTGCCGTCTACAACGGCCGCCACAGCATTCACTACTGCAAGCGATGCTTCAACCTCACCGACGAAGAACTGTGCCCAATTTGCAAAAGCAGCAAACGCGACCCTCATCAAGTCTGTGTGGTCGAAGAAGCCCGCGACATCAACGCCCTTGAACACAGCGGCTCCTACCGCGGCCTCTACCATGTCCTCGGCGGCGTCATCAGCCCTATGGACGGCATCGGTCCGGACGAGCTCCACATCAAGGCGCTCCTTGCACGCATCGACAACGAACCCATCGAGGAAGTCATCATCGCCTTAAACGCCAGCGTCGAAGGCGAAGCGACCACCCTCTACCTCATCAGCCAACTGCAAAAGAAAAACGTCAAAGTCAGTCGCATCGCCCAAGGCCTCTCCGCCGGCAGCGACATCAAATACGCCGACCAAATGACCCTATCCCGTGCCCTCGAAGGCCGCACAGAAATTAGCTATTGACAAGAATATGGCTTAACTGTATACTATAAGATAGCTTATGCGGATGTGGCGGAATAGGCAGACGCGTGCGTTTCAGGTGCGCATGCCGCAAGGCGTATGGGTTCAAGTCCCTTCATCCGCAGTACAGTGCGATACACACGTTGTATCGCACTTTTTTTGTGCGAAAAATTAAAAGCGACAATCTCCTTACTGATATTGCCGCTTTTATATTGATCATTGTGCTTCTATCTGTTGCTAATCGTCTTGAATACCATCACGCCTCTAAGCACAAACAATTCAAGGCTTTTGATTGAATACTCATTACACGCTCAATCGAAACAGTGTATCGATTTTTATATTTCACGCAATGCCATCTGCAATCGCTCTGAAAAATTCTACGTGCTTCGGCTCATAATTCTTCGATGTAAAATTCGGGTCTGCACTCGTCTTTACAATGATGACTTGTTTCGATGGATTAACATAAATCCACTGTCCATATACACCGATTGCCATAAATTCATTTTGAGTGCCTTCCGGCACCCACCACTGATAGCCGTATCCGATTTCATTATATGGGTCATTATTGGCACCCGGTCTTGAATATTCCGCACTAACGTCCAAACTATCTTTCACCCATTTTTCTGTAAGGATTTGTTCTCCTTCCCAGTTTCCGTCGTTTAAGTACAAGCGAGCAAATCGCGCATAATCTCTTAGAGATACGCTCAATCCGCCCATTGCGAGTTCCGTATCATTGCTCAATGTCCAATACGCATCATGGTCTGCGCCAAGCTTTGACCAAAGCTTTTCTTCCATATATTCCGCCAATCCACGCCCGGTAGCATTCTTAATGACTTGACCTAAAATTTCTGTATTGATACTCAAATATCTACGATATGTATATGGATCTTCCTGCATCCCGTATTTTGAAATCACTTTCATCGCCGGTATTCCAATGAGCGTTTTCATAGAAAATCCGCTCATATCGGCATCTTCGTCAAAGCGAATGCCCGAAGCCATCTGTAAGCATGCCTTGATAGGAATATTTTCCATCTCCGTGCCTTTAAACTCCGGAATATATTTTCCAATCGGATCATCAATGCTTTCTACATATCCTTCTGACACTGCAATGCCCATCAATGCAGATACGAAGGATTTCCCCATAGAATTGGAAGAAAACAACGTATTCTCATCACCGCCAAGGTAATACTTTTCATACTTAATCACATCATCCTTAATCACAAGCAAGGCAGAGGTTTTCGTATCCTCAATAAATTTTTCAACAGGATAATACCCGTCTTTAAAACGGAATCCATCCACTAACGTAAGATTATCTTCTTTTAAGAATTGAAAATTAGCCGCTCCGTGGCTAATCTTTTCCGTAGGTTGTATTTCCGGTGTGTGCTGAAAGGTATGTGCAAGATTTTCATCCTTGAAGCTATTCAACGAGGTGGCCAGTATTTTTATATTTTCTCCAAAGCCCATCCACACTATACCTATCATCACAGCAAAGCAGACAGTGACAATACCTATCTTTTTCATAATACTCCATTCCTTTCGTTTTCCCACTGTTCAACATTCATGCAATCTTGAGCAACGCTGCACTATCTTTCATCGGAAGTATAAAATATACAGTTACTGTACGGTCAATATTTTTTTATTTTAAAAGCACTACCTATTACACCAAGCAGTAAACTACAACGACCCCCAATTCAACATTCAAACGCACTTCAAGTTGAAACAAGTTAATAACGCATTTTTCACATGAAAAAAACCACTCCCCATCTGTGGATAAGTCGGGGACAAGGGTGGGAAAAGTGTTATGATAAACCTAATAACCCCACAAAGGAGCATCACCTATGATTTATACCGATCTCACCGAGCGTGCATTGCGTTTGGCGTATCGCGCCCATGCGGGGCAAGAGGACAAGGCTGGGGTGCCTTATATCTTCCATCCCTATCACCTTGCCGAGCAAATGACCACTGAGGCTGCCGTATGTGTGGCACTTCTTCATGATGTGGTAGAGGATTCGGATGTCACCATCGAGGACATTGCCACCGCTTTTCCGGCGGAGGTGACCGAAGCGGTGCAACTTCTCACCCACGATGAGCGCGTGCCCTATCTCGATTACATCCGCGCCCTGCGCGCTAACCCCCTCGCCCGCACCGTGAAACTCGCCGACCTTGCCCACAACAGCGACGAAAGCCGCCTGCGCGAGGCGGTGGCAAAGGAGCCCGACACCGTCACCAAACGCCGCGCCAAATACGATGCCGCACGAGCCATTCTTTTAGGAGAAACGCAATAACCGCATCAAAACGCATTCGAAAGGAGTCCCTTCAATGAACACCCTCACCCTACTTGTCACCTATAAAACCAAGCCCGGCATGGCGATGGCCTTTGTTGACGCCGTAACCGACGCCGGATTGTTGGATACCATCCGTGCAGAGGATGGCTGTCTGCGTTACGATTACTACTATCCGGCGACACCTAGCAATGAAGTGCTACTGGTAGAAGCGTGGGAAAGCGCCGACCAACAAGCCATCCACCTCAAACAACCTCACATGCAACAGGTTGCAGCCATCAAAGCCCTCTATATCACAGATACGACGGTGGAAAAGCTGACTAACGTATAATAAAAAAACGTGCATGCCTCAAAGGACATGCACGTTTTTTGTTGTCTGCCGTTATTTTGCAATGGTTTCGCAGTAGCGTTGGAGCACGGCTGCGATTTGTGCGCGGGTGGCGGTATCTTGCGGTACCATGGTGGCATCGCCCACACCATTTAGAAGACCCACGGCTTTTGCCCAACTGAGGGCATCGTAGGACCAGCTGTCCGGATTGATATCGGTGAAGCCACTGATGTCTGCACGGGCAGAGGTATCAAGCCCCATGGCTTGGGCGTATTTCATGAAGAGGGCTGCCATTTGTTCGCGGCTGAGTCCGGTGGTTGGTCGGAAGGTACCGTCTTCAAAACCGGCAGTGATGCCGTTTTCTGCGGCCCATGCCACTGCCTTGGCATAATACGCACTGCTTGGCACGTCACCGAAGCCGGTGCTGTTTTCTGCTTGTGGTTCCCCTGCCAAGCGCCAGAGCATGGTCACGAGTTGGCCACGGTCGGTGATCATGTTTGGTGCAAACAAATTTGGTGCCACGCCCATGATGAGGCTGTTGTTGTAGACATATTCGACGGCATCTCTATACCATGCATCCTCTGGCACATCGATGAATGGGAAATCACTTGGTACCGCTGGCTTAAAGGTGACAGTGATGGTGACCTTGCCGCTTGGTTGCTTAAAGGTGAAATCGCCGTTTGGTTTTTGGGTGACTTCGATTTGGTTGCCGTTTTTATCAGTGACTTCTACTTTGTCCACTTCCATGCCTTCGTTCGGTTTAGGGGTAATGATCACGGTCTGGCCGCTGGTTGGACGGCTTGGTTTAATGATGACTTCCCCACCTTCCACTTCCGGCACGATTGGCGGATAGGTCGGTCTGGAGTTGGTGTGAATGACCGCTTCCGCACTTTCTGCGCCGAGGTAGTTGGCACTTTCGACATAACGCACCTTAAAGGTGTAGGAAGTGCCGGAGGATAAGTTTTCAAAGAGTGGGGTTTCTTGCCATTGGTAGTTGCCATCATTGTCTTTGATACCATACTCGGCTTTCACACCGTTGGCATCTGCCACTGTTTTGAGGGTGATGGCATAAAGCGTCACGTTTTCTGCTTCTGGGGCAGCAGGGACAACTTGTGGTGCTTTTTGAATGGTCACGCTGAGTGACTGTTCGACCGCTGAGTTAAAGTTGCTATCTCCTACCACTCTATAATACACGGTATAGCTACCGGCGTTTGTGGCTTTTGGCACTACGTTACTGTATGTACCATCTTCACTCAAGCGATATTCCAAGGTACCGCCGTTGGTGGTGCCTGCGGTCACCAATGCTTGCTCACCGCGGTTGTAGGTGAGATCGTTGGCCGCTGGTGCCGTCACAACCGGGTCGGCTTTGGTGACGGTAAAGGCAACGTCAGCCGTTGCAGTTGCACCGTTGTTGTAGGTCACGGTGATGGTGTCAGTATATGGTTTCTCTGCCGCTGCATTCAATCCGGCTTTTGGCTGGATGGTGTAGGTAGTAACTGTGCCCCCAGCGGTCACGGTAGTACCAGCGCCAGCCACTTCAAAATGGCTGTCCTTGCTTACTGCCACGCTTTCGATGGTGGCATCACCATCGCCGCTATTGGTGATGGTGATTGTTTTTGCCGCCGGGGTGTAGCCGTAGGCAGCTTCGCCCAAGTCCACGGCACTGACTACAAGCTGAGCCCCCTTGTTGATAGTCACGGACACCGCTTCACTTGCAAATGCTTGCTTGGTGGCTTTGACACGCACTTCGTAGGTGCCTGCCGCTAAACCACTCACTTCGGTGCCATTGCAAGGCGTCCAGTCCGCTACGGTAGCAAGCTTGTATTCCATATCTGTGCTCACGCCGTTAAGCGCGCCATCTTTGCGACCAACCACGCTCACATGGGTAGGAGTCACGCCTTCCGGCACAGCTGGGCGTTTGGCGATGGTCACATTTTGCACGTCGCTGGCATAGTTCTTGTCGGTGGCCTTGGTGCGGAACTCTACGGCAAGGTCTGCCGTGCCGTTCCAACCAAATTCGGTGACTTTCATATCAGCGTAGCAATCCTTCCAAGCACCATTTTCCAAACGATATTCCATCGCTGTGGTGGTGGATAAGATTTCCTCGTCAAAGTCCGTTGTCACGTTTGGAATATCACCCTTTGACGGTGCGGTTAAGGTTTGCACTTGGCTCTTGAAAGCATTCTTAGTGGCTACCTTATAGATATAAATCGTTTTTTCTGCCCCTACTTGCACGGCGCTGCCATCACCCTGTTTCCATTTTCCGTTATCGTATTGAGCACTTTCGGTGTTGTAGTAGTAGTCCGCAGAAATGGTTACAGCTTCCGTAGCATTGTCAAGCTCCAAGGACGGTGCTTCCGGACGTGCTGCAATGGATAAGGTTTGCGTCTCACTTGCAAAGGCATTATTGGTTGATTTGATACGGAACTGCACATCTTTGCCGAACCACGCTTCTGCGCCCATGTTCGCCGTACAATCGGTCCACTTGCCATCGCCTACACGGTACTCCATGGCATCAGTGGTGCCGAGGGTTTCAGCGCTGTAATCAATCGCCACAGTTGGCGCTTGCGCACGTGCAGGCACCGTCAAGGCTTGCACATCACCGGCGTAGTTCTTGTCGGTGGCCTTGGTGCGAAACTCGACCGTCTTCCCGGTCCATGCATCCACGCTCATGCTGTCAGTACAATCGGTCCACTTGCCACCATTCACACGATATTCCATTTTATCGGTGGTGTTCGCGGTTTCCTTGTCGTAATCAATGGTCACACTTGGTTGAGTGCCCTTTGCAGGTGCAGTCAAAGTTTGTTCCAGACTCTTAAAGTGGCTAGCGGTTTCCGGTTTGTAAATTACAATGGTTTGACCGGTTTCCACCTTCACCAATGCGTCGGTGCCGTCGGTCCATTGTTGCGCATTACCAATCTTATAGCGGTGATCACTTGGTACAATCACGCCTTCGTTAGCATTATCAATAGAAAGGGTCGGTGTTTCCAATCGCTTCGGTACGGCAACGGTGTTCACCGCACTTGCAAAGGCATTATTGGTTGATTTGATACGGAACTGCACATCTTTGCCGAACCACGCTTCTGCGCTCATGTTCGCAGTGCAATCGTTCCACTGGCCATTGCCCACGCGATATTCCATCGCAGCGGTAGTGCCGAGGGTTTCTGCGCTGTAGTCAATGGTGACAGTTGGCGCTTGATTGCGTGCAGGTACGTTCAAGGTTTGCGCCTCGCTGGCGTAGTTCTTGGCGGTGGCCTTGGTGCGGAACTCTACGTTCTTGCCAAACCACGCTTCTTTGACCGTCATGTTCGCTGTGCAAGTGGTCCATGCGCCACCGTCTACACGGTATTCCATCGCCGTGGTGGTATTCACGGATTCATTGGCGTAGTTAAACGCCACATTTTGATGAGTACCTCTAGTCGGAGCGACAAGCATGAGCACTTCGCTTTGGAAGCTACTGTTCGTTGACGGTTTAACAATTTCAATCATTTCTCCCGGTGCGACCGTGACCAATTTGCCTGTGCCATCGCTCCAATCTTGTGCGCTGTCAACCTTATAGCGATAACCGCTAGGAACAGTCACGCCTTCTTTGGCGGTGTCAATGGTGAGATTTAACACTTCACGTGTCGGAATTTGCAACTCTTGGGTAAAACTTGCAAATTTTTTCCCTTGGACGGCCTTTGTGCGAATTTGCATGGTCTTGCCAAACCACTCGTCCAAAATCGTCAAATCGCCATTGCACGAGGTCCACCCTTCATTGTCACTCATGCGATACTCCATGGTATTCACGGTCCCAATGGTGCCGTCTTTATAACTAAAACCCACCGTCGGTGCAGTAGGACGCGCAGGAATTGTCACAGAAACCGCATTACTTTGAATGAAACCATCTCTTGCTTTGGTACGTATCTCCACCCCACCTTCATACTGGCCATTTTTCCAACCGTGCATATCATTCAATTTGCTCAGAGGCATATTTTTCGGACAAGTAGGCCATGGTGCGTCTATAAGCCGAGTGTCATATTCCATCGACTCATCGGTGGATAGGGTTTCATTGACGTAATCAATGGTCACCGTTGGTGGCGGAAGCCGATTTGATTCTGAAAAAGAAAACGTCTCCACGCCGGATGGACCAAAGGTTGGTAAATCGCCTGCCTTGCGAATGTAATAGGTTATATTCGTCTTGAATTCCTCACTGTTGCTCCAGTTCGATTGATTAAAAGAGATTTCATACCCGGGCTTGGCTTTCACCATATTACCTACAATAGTATAGCCGTAGTTCTCCGGCGGCGTGTTGTTCAGAATCTTTCCACCCGATTCTACCTGATACTGCCCCTTGCCGGCTCTGACAAGGGCACCATCTGCACTAATCGTTGCGTTCTGCCATACATGTATCCCACCCTCATTCGTGAGGGTGGCCTTGCCGCCAATGGTAAGGCAGCCGCCGGATTCAACGTTTAACCATTTGCCTTGTGGGATGGTAACGTCTTCACTAATCGTCCAATTGCCATAGACTTTGTATTCCACTAGATTTCTGCCAACAATACAGTCGCTAAAGTGTCTCGTCGATTTGGTGATGGTGTCAGACATGACCTGAACAACGGCATTAGCAACCGTCAATGACCCATATTCAGCCTCAGTTTCAACCGTCGGTGATGGGCCAATATCACCATCAGCAGTAACTGTCCCGCCGGTAATCTGAATATTGGTGTACCCTTGCTGGAAGCTGCCACCAATGGCTGCCGCCGTTTTTTTGCCGGTGTTTGGACTATTCTCGGTCGAAGCTTCGATGGTACCGCCGGTGATGCGAATATTCGCTTCACCCGTGTACACATCCCCCGGTTTCTTATCGCCCGCAAAGCCGCCAATCCCCGGCCACTTTTTTCCGCCCTTGGCAATCAAGGTCCCGGGACCGTTGATGGTGACAAAGCCTTTTTTGGTGGTTCTAAGCCCTGCGCCGAGATCCTCTGTCCGACTGGCATCCAAGGTATTTGTAGTGTCTGCCGCCAGATTGATGGTCGAAGCGCCGGCCTCATGAAGGTCCATCGCAGGCGCCTCAACATCATTTGGTACCTGAATATGAACGCCTGCCAAGGTGATATTGGCCTGCACATTCGGAGCTACCTTGATGCGCTGAGCGGTTGTAGCGTTTGTCTTAATGGTCAAGTGTTTACCTGATTTGATGATCAAGCAGTCATTTTCAAACGAATAGTCCGTCCCTGAAGTCCCACCTGTGACATTAAAGTCACCGATTGTAGCGCGTGCCGCCGCATGGGTCGCTGCTTGCGGCATTGTCTCTGCCAGCACCGCCGCCGGTGGCGACAGTGTGAGCAGCATGCAAGCACAGGTCGCGCCTGCAATCCATTTTCTTAGTTTCATATCCTTTCCTCCTATTCACACACACAACAAAAAAATCACACACACAAAAAACGCATTCCCAATAAACACGGTCAGGCCGTGATACTGAAAATGCGTTTGAGATTGTCTTCATCAAAAGAGCGCAAGACGCCAACGCCCCACTTAGCTTGCTTGCTAATGATATTTATATTATTCACCATTGCAAGCCCTCCCTTTTAATGATTTTTGTAGGTTTATTTTACCATGAATCATACTCGATAGATATTGTTTTTTATCCGTCACCTGTTGAAATTTCATCATGACACCTTGCGCCTACACGTTCACATGCAACAGGTTGCAGCCATCAAGGCTGTCTATATCACGGAACATGCATGTATTCGCAGCGAGATTGCGGGTGCCACTCTCTTTCTATGGTAATCATGCCTGGCCTCTTTAAGTTGGGCCCTCTTGGGGGTATCCCTACAGGACACCTACCGTCGCTATGATCGTCCCATCAATCTATGCTTGGCCCTGTTTTTGGTCTACTGTGCATGGGGCTGTCTCTAAGGAAGGACTGTCACTACGATGATTCAATACACCGAAGAAAAACATTTTACCCAAGCGCAAATCCAAGCGCTGTTTCTGTCCGTAGTCTGAGTGGCAGGCAATTATCCGGCACGCCTCTATGAGGCGCTCACGCATTCTTCGACCGTCATCACTGCTTGGGACGGTGAAAAGCTGGTGGGGCTTGTTCGCGTGCTCGATGACCACAGCATGCTAGCCTTTATCCACTATGTCTTGGTTCATCCCGACTACCAAGGCCACGGCATTGCCGGCACCATGATTCGCACCGTGCTGGAAAAATACGCCGACTATCTCTATATCGAGGTCATGCCCGATGAAAGCAAAAACGCCCGCTTCTATGAACGCTTTGGCTTCAAAACCATGGCCGATGGTATACCTATGCAAATTTGCCACTATTAACAACACTGTCCCACAAACGACCAAAACGCTTGTGGGGCAATTTTTTCTAGATAGAGAGCGCACACAACAGCAAATCATCTTGAAGGACTACTTTCTATGCTATTACAAAATAACAATCACCTTCATGTTATGCCATCAAGCATGATAAAACTTGAACGAGCTTTTAATCAATGTTATTGCACTGTTTTAGCTCTTGCAAAAGTTGTTGATAGGATTGACTACTCTTCATAAATGCAAATTCATCACCGTTTATCATTTCTTCCTGCAGCATCGCTAAAACACGTTCTGACAAAATATTTGTTTCCATTCCATCCAAATGCCTATAGAGGGGCGTTGCTTCCGGATGCCACGGTTCACGCATCGCTTTCAACGTCGCACTTAGTGCCTCCCAACATGCTTTTTGGTCTTTTTTGAGCACGAACAATGACAATTTTGCCTGATAAGGAATCCATGGCGTGACATCAAACAATTTAGATGCCTGCTGATAAATCGCCGCATAAAATTCCGCGTCATCCAATCGTTCTTCTTTGACGGCAATATCAAGCATATTCATTAGTGCCGTCTGAATCTCTGTAATACCATTTAATATGCGATGCTCCCATATTTTGAGCGCCTCTGAAAAATTTCCTTGTTCTGTATAAAGCACCGCCGTACGTTCTTCTTTGTCTACAGATGATGAAGGCAGCGTATTGATGAGCGCCTCTGCTGTGGCGAAATCCTTTCTGTTTAATCGATATGCGATGCACATACTGACGGCCGTTTCTCTTATTTCCGCATCCTGACTGCATGACAACTGTTCGTAATAGGATTCAAATACTTTTTCATACTGTTCCGGCTCTGATACATTATAAAGAACGAGCGCACCGGTTAAATACATTATCACCGAATATATTAAATTCTCACAGGTTGGAAAATCACGAATTTTATCGATTGCCATTTGAAAAGCGACTTCATAACCATTTTCTTGAACGGTTTGGTCCACCTCGTCCACAAAATTAACAATTTCCACATCGCTTAAATCATCTTGAAACGACAGAAGCGTATTAAGATCCGTTTTTAAGACCCTCGCCAATGCGGGAAGAAGCGTGATGTCGGGATAGCTGCTCCCCTTTTCCCATTTATTGACGGCAGGGGTTGAAACACCTAATAATGCCGCCAGTTGTTCCTGGGTCAATGATAACGCTTTTCTTTTTTCCCGAATCATATGATTGATTTTCATAGCCAACCTCCTTTTCTATATCTATAATACCAAAAGGGCGTTCAGCACATAATGGAGCGATTATTAAATTTCTTGTTTAACAAATTAACCGGCGATTAAATTCACTTTATCCGCACTTTTTCGGCAAATCGCCCCTTTTATACACGCACTCCGTCAATATTCCAACGCACGTTTAACACATTTTAACGCGCGGCGTGTATTAGAAATATCTGCCTCTTCGACAGCCTCATACCCATGAATGTCACAACACAAAAACGCCCCTTCATTGCGAAGGGGCGTCAGACTGTCGAAAAAGGTCGCCGAAAGGCGGCCTTTTTCTTATGGCGAATT
>SAMEA3387496__coassemble_1846_pt1 | contig 17435 bp, 21 predicted proteins | sample SAMEA3387496__metabat2_high_PE_007 | metagenome-assembled genome bin SAMEA3387496 (sample SAMEA3387496) | Felis catus | biome: Faeces | place: United Kingdom | collected 2012
CGAGCTTTGGTAGCACGTGCGACTTGATATAGCTCTGTACTCTGTTGTAGTCCATCTACTTTACCTCCCTTACCCAGCCTGTTGCTGTTTCTTTGTCTGTCACCGTGACGGTCTTGTCACCGATGGTGATAGTCGTCGTCCACATCGCTTTGCCGTCTGGCTGTTTGCCCTCTTTGTCCACCTTGCGTGCGAGCTCGCGACCACCTGCATCGGTGATGACGCTCGTCCAAACATCAAGGAGGTCGGGCCTGGTGAGGGTGTCGGTGGTGCGGTTGCCTGGTTGCATGGATAGGCGGTCGAAGTCTTTACCCATCTTGTCAAACAGGGATTCAGTGTTGGTCACGCCATCATTCCACAACTTAGGGATGTCTACAAAGTCGCTCCCATCAGGTGCGAGTAGCGTGTAGCCTAAAGGGCTTTTTGTCATAGGATCGTACCTCCTCTATCGAGATAAATTTCTTTAATTCGTGGATTTTCTCTTAATTCTCTATACGTAAATTGCTTCAATTCAGCGTATGTAAATTTGCTTAACATATAGTATTGGTTGTATTTAACCTTTACGTTGCAAAACATATTTGCCGGCACGATACGACGCAACAAATCAGCAACAGCGTTCACTTGATTCTTGCGGGTGAGTTCTACACTTACGGTCACATCGTATTTTGATGTCTCAATGGTTAATGTATACATACCAACACCCAGCAAACTATCTAAGAGCATTTTTAGTGCACGTTTGGTATAAGGTGGCCTGTTTCTTAATTTAGTTAAAACTTCAAATCTTCTATCCTCAAGATTAGCGTCTTCCCTAGGGTATATTCCTAATTCAGCTTCAAATCTTGCTATCCCGTCCTCGTGCGCTGTCATAACATAGTGATTTTCGTACATGCGCTGTGTGCGAGATAGATAGTTCTTAAATGCAAAGGCCAACGTTTCGTTAATCTCTTGCATCTCTCTGTAACTATGCAGATAATCGGGCCATAAGCGGATGATGTCGTAAGATTGTAATAGTAAATTTCTCATGACGGCGTCACCGTCCCTAATAAAGGCACGTTGTACGCGGTTACAGACACGTTATCAGCACCACTGTTTAATGTAGTGCCTTTAATATCGACCACCCCCGGTACGTCAAGAATGGCGCTTTCAATGTGTGCTATTCTGATAATCAGCGTATCAAGGTCTTTCCATTGGCGCCGTACTTTATCGAAATATGCTTCAATAGCAGCCTTTACATTAGTTTCTACGGTAGCCCAACTTTGTCCGTCGTCGTAAGTTAAAGTAAAGCCTACGTCGATAACAGTTTTATCCGCAGACACAACGGTCACGGTATGATCTATAGGCGCTTTACCATACCCGTCACCCTCTAATCCAGGCGGGTCAACAGATTCTTGCACTTGCCTAATAAATTCTTGACTGCACGGCTTAAATTCCGGGTCAACCAAAACCAATTTAACTGTGCCCCCACCGTTCCACACCGGGATAACTTTACAAGCACCTACACCCATTTGACGGCTCATCATCACTTCATAATCAGCAATGTTACCGCCATAATGTTCCCATTGGCTTTCCGTGAAATAACGTTTTCTAAAAGCCTCTGTATCTTCTTCATCCTCACCAGGTGTGATAATAGATACAATTTCGGCGGTAGTTAAACCATCAATTTCAATAACATCACCGGCAACGTCGACAGGTACGCAGGGCCCAACAAATTCAGTATCAGGTAAATCGCCCGCTGTCTCGCAATCCATTTGAGCATAATAAAAACCGTCCGAATCCAATTCGCACGGTGTCGTAATGTAAAATTTATATGGTACGTTTATCGCAGTAAATCGAGTACCTAGTTGTAATTCAATGTTAAATTTTGCCTTTACGGTGGTTGCTGTTGCGTCCTTTGGTGCCATTGCGGCTTCCTTTGCAATCAATAAAAGGTGCTCTCTATCAGCCGTACTTGCATAAGATTGGTCATTAACGTAATCAAGGTTTACGTATAGCTGGGCAAATTGCAATGCCGCTGCGGCGCAAACCGTATAAATTAAAGACGACGGGCGGATATCCATATCCGCGCTAACCGCTGCCAACAATTCGTCCTGAATCATTTGCACTGTCAAATCATCGTACATAATAAGCCCCCTTTATAGTTTTCTCAGGAAGTGTAGTGTGCATCACATAACGCAAGGTCATAGAATCGCCACTTGTATCGTATTCAAAATCTGTTACGTCAGTAATTCGTTTATCGTACATCAATGCTTCTCTTACTCGCGTTTGCAACATTGCGAATACAAACGGCGCCGGACGCCCGCGTAAATCATCCATCTGAAGCCCATAATCAGGCGGATAAATCAGGTGTGCCCCGCGTTCTGTTTGTAAAATCGCGTATGCCGTTTGAATTAAGGCATTTGCATCATCGCAAGTGCCTACACACCTATCACCATCAAGCTGAAAAGCCCACGTCTTTGTGGGATTTTCAGCCTCTTTTCTTTCTTCAATAATCAAACCGTTAGCGTAAGAATCAGGTAGAACATTCATTTAGCCCTCACTCCTAACTCTGCTAGGAAAATAAATCTATTACCTTTGTCTGTTCTCAAAAACAGGAAATTTTTATTGATGTCGTCTTTATCAAACCCAACACCGGCCGGTAGCACAATAAGGGAATTAGGAATCTCTAACAACGCCCCTTTTTTGAATTTTGTAGGATGAATACCGACTAAATTCAAAGCCACAGTATCAGTTAATCGATTGTGATCTATTCCTTCCTGGGTTGCGCCCCTCATCAGATGTGCAAATTTTGATGCCGCAGATTCCATGTTTTCAGCCATTGATACCACCTACTTTTTAATATAGTTCATAGGATTTCTGCACGTTCCGGTCCCCATATCCGGACCTGTTCGTACTTCAAAATGTAAGTGTGGGCCAGTAGAAGCACCTGTGTTATTTGATAGACCAATCACTTGACCTTTGGACACTTTATCGCCCTTCTTAACTCGCAATGAGCCACGTGCCATATGAGCATATCTTGTATACAAACCTTTATGCTTAATGAGCACGCTTACACCATAAGAGCCATCTTCGACGCTATCACCAGCGGCCATCACTGTACCACCATCGGCGGCTAAAACCTGAGTATGCATAGGGACACTCAGGTCCACACCCATGTGATAATCGCAACCATATCCAGGGATGCATCTTGGACCAAAACCGGATGAAATACTGCCAGCACCACCCCGTAACGGCCATCCTAACGAACCTGTAACCTTACCATCACCACCGCTACTATTAGAGCCTGGAACCTGTTTATAGCTCTTCCACATTTCGTAATACTTTGTGGCAGTTCCAATACGACGCGGCCATTGGGCTTCTGCTTGTGGTGTCGGGTAGCCTTCAAAATACTGCAGCCAATCTGCTGTTGCTTTTGTGATATCCGTTAACTGTTTGTAACGGTTACCTAGGAATTGTTGATAGTAAGGTTGGTTATATTCATACAACATGAATTCCAATTGAGCGGTAACGCTTGTAACATCTTTACCGTTAGACTTGCACCAATTGAACAAATTATTGCGACGTGGGGACCCCGGCGTATTGGTCCATTGACAAAGACCATAGCCGCCGTCACTGCTATTTTCTGCGGTTGTGCTGAATCTACTTTCAGCGTCCATGCTACCCATAGCCCCGCAAGCTGCAGCGGCTGAAAATCCGTGAGCGCGCATAAAATTATAAATGGTGGCTGGAACGCTATTGCCTTCCACAAAAGAGCCATCGCCTTCAGATTCTGTTTTTTCCGGCTTGTTAACCTGGAAATGTCCTTCAGGTGGGAATGGGTCCGCAAAGCCCAATTCGCTATTTTCCACGGTCATATCCATCCAATAACCGGTGTTATCAATAGTGTGAGTGACTTCTTTAACAACCATCCAACTACACAGGTTCATGTCGCCCAAAGGTAACTTTACAGCAACCAAACATCCAGGATAAATTTCTGTGTTACCACGCACCTTTTTAAGTTTTAAGGTGCGATTTTCACGGTTCAACAGCTTCAGTAATGCTTCAGCTTTATTTTTGGGCAAATCTCCACCTTCATTAGATTTGTCCATAAAGCGCAACAGCCCCCAGCGTTTTATTGATTGTTCATCTTCAACCTTGGTGTACTTCTTATGTGTCTCACCATCATAGTCCAATTCATCAATGATGATACTGTTATACGTTTTTTCTATGCTCGCTGAATATTCCCAGTCAGACATTTCAGCGGGTGTAAAAAATTGATTGGTGATTCTCATATCATCAATTTTTTGCAAAGTTAAAACGCCCGCTTTGTCATAAAAGGTTAGATTTTCATAAGCTGAACATAGGTGCTTAGTCAGAATGTCGTTGATCACCTCAATACCTTCCTGACCATCTGCAATCATATCTTCTAACTTATTCTCTTTAATCCCCTTAATTTCAGCCAACGGGAGACTGTATTCTCCAACCAATTCCTTGATAGCTTTGGCCGTAGACATATCTGTAAAATTTTTAGTTACAGGATTCTTCAGGTATCGGATTTGGTCATAAGCGGTATTTTCAATTTTCACGTCTGCATTACGCTTTTTTGTCATAATGTAGCCAACCCATACTGTTTTTCCGTTGATTTTCAAAACTGCTTTACTGCCTTGACCGTAATTGATTACACCATCTTTTAGCACGGTAAATACCATCTTTGATGGATTACTGTCCCAGGTGCTTGTCCACTGAATCTTATCAATTAAGACAGGATGATACATCGTGGTGGGTGTGCCAGTTCCTGTACTGGCGTAAATTTCCATTAGCACATCTAAATTTTTAAGATTTAATTTTTCCACTCAATCACCGCCCCGGTATTTTATCGACAACAGTAACACCGGCTTGCCTTGCAATAGCTTTAGCGGCTGGCACAATAGGATTAAGTTTACCATTTAATTTAGCCGCGGCTTCAGCGGCATTTTTTGCAAACTCGACTTGTGACATTGCGGCGTTAAAAGCATCTTTAGCAGCTTGTAAATCGGATTGGATTTTTTCATATTCTTTAGCCTTTTCTTCAGTCATCGCTTCAAAAGTGCCATCGCTCTTTTTGACGATACGAAACTTGCTTGCTTGGCGGTCAACGAATTTTTCTAAAGTAAATTCAATGATGTAATCCAAATCTTGCTTTTCCGCGTCTTGCACAATTTTATAATCCTCAAGTGTGCAAAGCGTGGAGATGTTCATCGAATACTTTTGGTTTTCGATAATCATGAATTGAAAAACACGGTCTTTCACATTTTCTGCAGTCTTCAGTTTTTCGAATTGGTCTAAAAAGTATTGAGGGGATTTGAATCCCCCATCATATTCGGCCACGCGATACAGCGGGCTATCAATATCATGGGGAATAATCGCCTCGAATTCATACCCCGTTAAGCCTGGGTCGTTGATAATTTTAAGAGGCATACCTTGCACTAGGTCAACAGTAGTATTTCTGTTGACCGCCTTAATGGTGTATTTACCTGGGGCAATAGGCAATTTAAGGTCAGGGCCAAGGTAAAAACTGTGCATCCCGTATGTGCTTTTATTTAGCGCTTTTTCCGTGTACGCCTTAAATGCATCATTAGCCATAAATTTTCGCCCCCGTTCCTGCAATGATAGGAGATGTGTTCTCCAATTCTGTTTGAATCTTGTCAACAAAATTATTCACAAAGCCGTCTAAATCGACATCCGCGGCATTGGTAACCGGCATATCAATGTTCAATTTGATATTTTGTTCAATCTTTCTCATGGTGTTTTCCATGTGAGTAGCTTTCAGCATCGCAAGGTCAAAGCCCATCGCCTTAAGCGTATCAGCCAGTTTTTTGGTATTTTCAGCTGTTTCTTTGGTGTAATCATCGATGTCAGCCAATGAATCAGCCAGATTACCTGCGCCTTCATCACCTTTAGCAGCGCCCGGTACTAAATCCTCATATTTTGGGATTTGGTTACCAGAAACAAGACTCTGTCCCTTTTGAACGGTGTTCGTCACCTTATTTTTGACATCTTTAAGCCAGTTCATGCCCTTATTTGCAATATAGCTACCTTGCGCGTAACCCTTATCGAAAGCCCCCTGAATGGCGCCTTTGGCGTCATAGGAACGGTAATTTGCTGAATAACTTACTCTATCCGCTGAGATGCCGATTTTTTGCGCTAACTTACTATTGTTTATCTTTGAGGCCACCCAATCTAGGGCGTCCGCTAACTTTTCTTTGATAAACTCACCTGCATTGTGTGCGCCGACTTTGATACCCTCCCAAAGCACGTCAAATGTAGCAACCCCTGCATACGCGGTGCCCGTAATTGTACCTAAAAGACCTGTGAACACCTCGCGGACGGACATCCCCATATCTAGGCACCCCTGCACGATAAGTGCAAACAGACCGATGATAATGAGGAGTGGCATGTGAGCCATTGCAAAGGAAGTGGCTAAACCTAGAGCGCCCACAATCAACTTACCCAGTGCCACAATCCCCATCCTGCCTAAATTAAGCATGGCTAAAGTAAGTCTGACACCTATCAAGGTTGCAAGGGATGCAAAAATAACGCGCACAAGCGTAAACTGTGACAGCCATTGGAACAGCTCAACTGCCTTTGTAATCCCGCCTGCAAGGGCTTGCACAAAGATGGTAAGTAAGACAACAGCGCTTTGCATCATCGCTTGAAATTCGTCACTGTTGATAAGCTGTGACCATAACTCTGATACAGGTTTCATCGCAAACATTGCCTGATTTTTGAAGGATTGCCAAATTTGCGCCCACGTATACGGCATTTTTTCAAAAGCCGCATCTATATCAGCCGCACCGGCTAAAACAGCATTTTTAACAATTTCCGCTGTGATTTGACCTTCAGACGCCATCGCTCGGATTTGTCCGATGTCTACACCCATATAATCAGAAATCATTCTAATGATGCCTGGAGCTTGTTCAAACACTGAGTTCAGTTCTTCACCACGTAACACACCTGAAGCCAATGCTTGGGATAACTGCGTCATAGCCGCTTCAGCTTCCCACGTTGACGTACCATTAAGCGTCATTGATTTATTCAATGTTTCGCTGAATTTAATCAATTCTTGATTGCTTGAAAATAGATCACCGCTCATGTTCCCAACTCGGGCGACAAATTGCGCCATAGATTCATAAGAACCTCGGGCGTTTTGAGCAGCGTTGAACACGCCTTGTGTAACCGCTTCCAGCGTAGTGGATGCATCAACGATATTAGCCAATCTAGCATCACTAGATGCCAAAGCATCCGACATTTGCACAAAGGCGCTCATGCTTGCTTTAAGTGTTTGGAAAGCAGCGTACGCGGCGCCAATAGCACTCAATTCTTTTACCAGTTGGGATGCTTCTTGCCTACCTTGCCTAATAAGATTGTTCAATCTCTTTTGCCCTGCAACAGGTGCGTTATAACCTGCCCCCGTTGCCTGAGCGGCGGCCCCGATACCCCTAATTTTATTAGTGGCTTGTCGGGCTGATTCCGCAATGTTATGAAATTTATTTGATACTCTATCCCTTAAAGTAAGAGTAGTAGCTATGGTTGCCATACGGATTCACCGCCTTTATTTGCTCTTTGCTTTTTCCATATCTTCACCGTGTTTTTCATAAGCCGCCATAATGAAAGCCTTCACGTTGGCGGGAAAATTCACGTATTCATGGGGTAAAATATGGTGGTCCCAAAAAAGGGAATAGGCTAGTTTGTATTCCCAGTCGTCTTGGTCTTCAAATTTTTTTTAATCTCTTTTTTGACTTCATCTGTGGCTAACATTTCATAGCCACATAAACGCTGTACCTCAGCACAAAGGTCTGCAAATTCACCTGGGATGAACATCGCCTTAATAACATCAATAGGAGTGAAAACCGGCTTTTCTGGGGTGGACCAACTGTCTTGAAGTTCTTTATTTTCAAAGTATTCACGCGGTGGATTTACAAGTGACATCAAAAGCATTTCCTCAACAAAACCCTGAGAATCCAATTCTTCACCAATCACCAAACCGCGTTTATCCTTGCGCTTTTTAGTATGACGGTCTGTCAACGCGTCGCATTCTGCGTTGGTCAACGGACGCAATTCCCACTTCAACGGTTCGCCATTTTCTTCAGTAAATCGTGGACTTGGCGCATAAAAGGAATTGCCTTGTTCGACTACATTTTGTTTCATCAATCTGTTAAGATTCATTTTCTTTCCTCCCAATAAAAAACGCGTAACCATCGTCCATGAAGTTTGAACAATGGTTACTGCGATAAAAGCATGTATGAAATCATGCAGTGTTGGAATCATGCTTGCTTCAAACCGTTTTCGTTGAAGACGTTTTCCATGTCCCAATCATCCGCGGTACCGCTTAAATCCTCAGTGAGGTAATCCGCTTCAGCGTCAAACATTGCCAAAGGAATGTCATCCCATGAAACGTCATAAAATACGATGACTTGACGACCAACACTACTACTAGGATCGTTATTGATTACCTGTAAATCAAAGGTATAGTTAGAACCGTTTTTCTTATGTTCCAACTCGATTTCTCTAAAGGTACTGCAGTTGTAATGGGCGGTTGCCTCAATAGAGATTTCACCCTGACCGCGTCTGTTGGTCTTATTTCTGCGCCCTAAAATAGGCACCTTAGAACTACTATGGGACAAAGTCGCCTTAAACTTAATGAAGTTTGCCATAATCAAACGGCGCCCGCTTGGCAAAATAGCCAAAGCCAACGCCTCATTCCCACTAACTACTGCGTCTCTGTCCATACGTTGCGCAAGTGTAAATTCATTAGCCATTTAGTGCACCCCCTCAACCACGAAACGCCGCTACCACGGTATCGTGATAAACTTTATTGACTGCAAGATTAGGACGGGTAAACGCCTTAACATAATAGGCGTCACTTTGTGCCCCAGCTTCAACGGTAATATCCGCCGTGTCGAATTCCGCTAACGCGCCAATGCTATAGAAGTATTGTGCACTTTTAACTAAACGCATTTTATAAGCGTTGCGGTCAAGCTCGCGGGTGCCCGCTTTGTTGGCAAATTCGTTGATGAAAATACCCGTTCTATCATTCGCCATGGTGAACAGTACACGCACCACTTGATTCTTGTGGAAATTCTTGTCTTTGGTAGGTGTGTACTTAATGTAAGTGTTGTCATCATTAAGCACGCGCCAATCGTTGCCCACGGTATGCAACATCATGTACCCGGCTCTAATCCCTTGTTCAAGCTGTTCCTGTGTAGGCGGCTTCATGCCTTCCTTATCCACTAAATAGCGTAACATTTCGCTATCAAGGGAACGGTTCGCGATTTCTGTTCGCAATTCGCAAGCCGCTTCAGCGCCTGCAAGATACGGGAATAAAAGCATCAAGTTGATACTGTCATTCGCAACATCCGGCGCAATGAGGTATTCTGAACCGCCGGTAGGAACCAATTTTCCTGTATGTTCACCGACCATTTGCATCCAGTGCCCGTATTTTTCGTTCTGAGTGATTACTGCATTCAACACTTTGGTATCAGTCAATTTGTGCATCGGGCATACAATGTTAACGCCATAACTGCCCAATCGTTCAACGGCTAATTCAATTTCAGCGACATCGACTGTACCCGCTAAGCCACCACTAAGCGCCATAGAAGCAGTTGCGGACAATGTGCCGGATTTGTCAAACGCGACAAAATCATTATCAACCAATTCGTCATACTTGGCGACCGTCTGTTCATCGACTGCCACACCGTCTAACAGTGTAGTAACCGTGAAAAGCTTTTCCGGCAATTCGGTAACGGTGAGCGCTAACTTATTGCCACGTTCCCCGTATTTCTTAGCAGTGCATAATGTGCAACTTGCTTTTGCCTTGTTACTTCCTAAAAGCGGATAAATAAAACACCCTACTGCATGTCTAAATACTTCACGCACAAAAACAGGTGCGAATTTTGCTAAATCAGCTGCCCCTGTGTATCTTTCCGGCACATCAACATTAGCTGAATAACCCAACACCTTCACAGCATCTCTAGGCCACACATAAGCCCCTTCATGCTCTACTTCTAACGCGGGAATCACTAATCTGGTGAGTTCACCATCGCTCCAATCTGTTGGAGTGATAAGGCCTACTAAACCGCGTTCAGCGTATACTGTGGTGTTTGTATTTTCGCTTGAAAATTTATGGTATGCGCCCGGCAATACTTTATTTTGTTCAGTGTATAAACCACCGCCAAAAGCCATAATACCTACCTCCTATTCATTGATAAAAAATACGTCTTTGACAAGTTCTGTTTTTTCTTCGGTGTCTAAGTGCAAATCATACCTTGCTAAGACATGCGCCACATCATCAACAATTTTTGACTCAATAATTTGCCCTTTTTTGGGTCTTTTTTTCTCATATTGACCATTTACATTACAAGCGGGGATAATGCGCTGTAACGCAAAATTTAGGCCATACAGAGCATCCATCAAAGTTACGCTGTTTTGAGAGTGCAAATCTGGGGGAAAATACATAATATCGAATGTAACATGTAGCAAAACTGCGTCTGCTAACAGTTTTTCGTTAGTTAGAGCGACAGGCTTTATGTAAAAATACCCACCTGTTGCGGAATCCACATTAGGCGGGGTATCGATATAAATTTGTGCGCTTTGATTGATTTCTCTTAATGCGTCTGCAATGCCATTAACAATCGGCAATAGCACATTATTTGTCATCAAAAACCACCTCTAACCATTCTTCGATCTTTTCCTCAATGATTGCACGTTGTTCATGCTTTAATTCTTCTTCTGATATCGTCAACATGTATTTGCCATCTACCCAACCGCGTTTTTTATTGCCGTTTCCGCTATTCGTTTTAGCACCATTACCACGGCGGGTACGGTGCCCGAATTCAACATAGCTTGCATATTCAACAGGGTTGCTAACGGTTATCTGGTAAATACTACCCTTATGATTGATTGGCAATTTATAAGCAAATGAACGGGCTTGTGATGGTGTTGGTTCTCCGCTACCGCCCGCCGCTTGCTTATGTGTTTTTGCCGTCCAGCCGCGTTTCAAAGTACCGCCTTTGCGTCCGGATGAAATCGGGTAATCCCCTGTTGGTGTTTTCATGATTACCAATTCCAACAATCGGGCCGCTAGTTCATGGGACACATCACGGTAAAAATGGTATGGTGTACGTCCTGCGTTCTCGAATTTCTCTATCAGGGCATCCAGTTCTTTTAGATCAGCTTCAATATACATTAGCCCACCACCAATCTGTCTTCCTGCAAGTTGATTTCTTGATGGGAACCGCGATGGTCCGAAACACCCGCTTTATATGTCCCCGTTTCGTGCCCGTATTTGCTTAATTTAATAGTAGCACCTTCAGGAATATCGAATGTATCAGGACAAATAAGCGTGTATTTCATCGCGACTTGTGGCAAATCGCCACCAACAGCACCCACACTTTCTGTTTCAAAATAGCACGGGATATCAATATAAATAGGCGTGACCATATCAGGATATTTAGCATTAAGATTAGGCGATGCACCTTCAAATGCATCGCCATTTTTAATGCCATAAACTGTAGCTGTGGCGTCGTACAAGGTTTCAATGGCTTTTGCATGTGCCAATAAATCAATCACGTTTACCACCTCAGTTTTCTGTGTCTTGCTATAAGCTCAATCCAATCACGCTCAATGGCTTTTACCTTATCCGCGTAATAGGTTTTTGCATCGTCTTTGGCTAATTCAAATTCTGATTTCCCGTATGTAACCGACGTTGATTTGATTGAGACACTTTGTGTAGGCTTATCTTTGCTCAATCCCTCAACAGCTTTATCATCAATCACATTTTTATAAAATTGCTGTACATCAATAAGCTGCATAGCAACACTGAGAAATGGGATTTTCGCATCGTCGGGGATGTTGCATCTGTTGCACTCACTTAGAAAATTAAATAAAAGCCTTGTGATCGCCTTCTTTGTTTGCGGGCTTGCAAAGTCAACGTTGGGGTAATCCGCGGTATCAAAATAAAGCGGGATAAGCTCCACTAATTTTGACGCATCTGCGGTTACCTGTTCCATTGGGCAATCCATGGTTAGCCTCGAGATACAATCTTAACAATAGGGATGGCCTTGTGGGAAAGCGCTTCTTTTTCATTATGCAAGATTTCCCAGTTGGTACCGGTGGACAAATCGGTATCAGATGCACTAGCAGTAACGGAGGATGGCTTTTCAAAAGAAATACCATTCACGCCACAGATGAAGCGGTCGCGTACATATAAGGTATCTTCACCACCGTTAACCTTTGGGTTGCGGTCCATTTCGTAAGGAACGGAATCGCCAATATCATCAAGAATCAAGGCGCCGTTGCCCAATACGTAAGTGGTGTATTTGGTGTGTGGGTCGGTTTCAGTAACTTCCTGAGTTGGCATTTCATCATCAACCAACACTAAACGCCCATTCCATGTTGCCATGTTCAATTGACGTTCGATACCGTCCTTATCGGTGTACTTCATGTATTCCAAAAGTTTTTGGTTCTCAAGATTGGTCGCCACGGCGCTATGCATGATTACCAAAGTAAATGCGTTTTTATTATCACCACATGCTTTTTGAATAGCACTGTTGAGTGTAGATGGCCCCACAAAACCTGTTTGGTCCTTATTTGCGGAAATATCGGTCACGTGGTTATCCATAAAGAGCTTTGCTTCTTTTTGATGTGGCTTAGTACCGGATGTGGTCATGGAGAACACGCCTTTGAGCATCGCCAAAAGAATAGCCTGACGCAACTGTGGCTTATAAATGGATGCCACTTCACCTGCCACATGATCCATGAAGTTTACACCGGCGGTAATGTTGGTGCTGAAAGAGCGTTCAGTCCAGGACACCATACGGGACGCCACAATATACCCTTGGTCAAAGGTGGTGGTGCTAGTGGTTTGGATGTCGGTATTACCATCATTGTTTTGGCTAGTCTTTGCGGAAATGTGGCCAAAGGAAGGGACACGCGCATAGAGGGAGCCGGTTTGGCTGTTGAGTGCGTTTCTTGCGTTGAGGTTTGCACCTACTGCACCACTCTTAGCCAATTGGTTTTTATTCAGGTTTGGGATAGAGTCGATATATTTACCAAACGCTTGAGGGTTAAATGCTTTGCTGTCAAAGTAAGTAGCCATAATTCAAATCAATCCTTTCTTAGCTTAAAAGCTCTGCTGATTCTGGGTGTTTTGCTAGGTAGTCCATAATCTCTGAGTAGGTCATTTCGCTAAAATTTACCGGTTCTCCACCGCTAGAAAACGGTTCAGATGGGTCACCGATTTGAGCACCTTTGATGGTCGGTGCCTTTGGCTTAGCAGCTTCAAACAGATACGGCTTGTTTTCTTTGATAGATTCTAATTGTTCATCAAGTCCAATATATTTACCATCTTTATAAACAAGTGCGTCCATATCAATGCAAGACTTTAGCAACTCTGCATCAAGTGTGTTTGTTTTACCGAGTGCTTGCATCAACACGCTATCACGTTCCTGTTGTTCTCTTGCTTTCTCTGCAGCTTCATATTTCTTTTGCCATTCTGTAGCTAGCTTTTGCACCTTTTCGACATCAAGGTCTTTTTCTTTGAAGCCGTCAATGGCACTATTTGCCGCTTGCAAGCTATCTTCAAGATTGGCTTTTTCTTGTTCTAAAGCTGTGAGTTTTGCCTTCTCAGCATTGATGTCCTTGCCATATTCGGCCATGATTTTATCAATGCTTTCTTTTTCAATGCCTAATTCTGCTAAAAATTCGCGTTTCATAGTCTTGTGACCTCCTAATTATCATTACAGTTTTTAACGCCTGCTCCTTGGCGCTGTGATTGTGCGTTTAACGTGTGCCCACGTAAAGCCGGTAACAGGATTCGAACCCGTAACCAACTGAGTACAAAACAGTTGCGCTACCAATTGCGCCATACCGGCATTGTGGCGGTCCAAACCCACCGCCACACAAAAGGGAAGGAACGAAACAGTTTAGAGACTTGTTTAGGTCCATTAGAGCTTTTCTTTTTTGGGATTCGTACATTCCCCGTATATAATTGTTGCGCCGCCGGGCGGGGGTTGAAAATACATGGGACGGTAAACCGTTTGGTAGCCGCTACCATTCCAGATTTTCACTTTTTCATAAATTCCATCTGTGGCTTGCACGCCTTCTTTTACCTTGTGCATTTTCGTTACCTCCTAAAGAAAATTTGAGCATTAAAAAACCGCTAACCATATAGGTAGCGGTTAATTATATATCCTTGTTTTTTTTTACCACCAAAAAGCACTTCCGTGCTCCTGACCAGGCTCTATTGCTTCAAAGGCGTGTCCAAGGTATAAGTTTTTCACGTCGTTTTTTGAAACCTCAATAATTTCTCGATTTCCATATTTATCAATCGAGATAACACCAGGAGCGGTTGCATCCATTTCAGGATAATATTTATAGGTATAGACTTTTCCATCAAAATCAATCAACTCAAAGGACAACATATTATCCCCTCCCTAGGCATCGTGGGTCTTTAGATATTCTAGCAAAGCTTTACTGTAATTATACTTTTTTTGCACCTCTTTGTGTACATCTAAATAAGGTATTTCCAAACTTTCACCCATGATTTTTTCCTCTTCAAGCTCATGTTTAAGCATAATCATATCATGATGCTGAATATTCTTTCCCTCGCGTAAACGTAACCACGAATTCGCCATATAATAATCGGGATGAAAACATCTAACGCCACTTTCTCCTAAATTGTGTTTTCTTATAAAAACGTGGTCATAGATTCGCCCTATATCTTCCACAGAAAAACCCGTATTCTTAGCTACCGCTTCGATTTCATATTTTTTCTTTCTGTTTCTTATTTGCTCATAGAGGTCATCGGCTGCTTTTCTTCTTTTAGAACCATCCGGATCGTTTTTGTCCGTTAAAGCTCCGCTAATCGCCCCTGACGGCTTACCGCTTTCAACCGTCTTACGCCATTCTTTATAGGTCATATCGCCGCGCACATAATACGTTTTGCCATCTTCGCCCCTTGCGATTCGTTTAACTTTGCTATTATCACGGTTAGGGTGATGAGGTGCTGTGGTGGTACGGCAATACACGTGAAACGGTGGCGCGGTTACGCCCGCTTCATATTCTGATTGGTTGAACACTTTCCCATCCATTTCTTGACATATTTCAGATGTCTTACTGTCCAATGTAGCAATGATTCGGTATTGCTTGACACCCAATTCTTTATAACAATCGTTTCTAGCTTCACCTGCAAAATACGCGCTTTCGGTCATAATTAAACGCCCTGCATTGTATTTTGAGGTGTTCATGGCCTTTGCCAATTCTCGAATTGGTTTATCAGCACTTGACCCTAAAATGAGGTGGCGCGTCAAAATCTTGTGCACATTGTCCAACAGCTTTTCTTTGTTGTGCCAAATACGTTTACTGAAATTATATCTATCGGGTGCCCACGGTTTCGCCAATAGGCGTTCTAAATAATTGGTATCTATTTCAGCAAACGTCCACCCGATACCAAACCCCTGAAATAGGTTAAAAACGTTGTGGTAATAACTTTCTGCGTAAATAGACGCTAGGTGCTCATTGGCAATGCTTAAATATTGACCATAGAGGGCTTCAATAGCCATTTTAAGGTCCATCTTCATGGCTTCTAATCGGGAAATATGTACCCTTGCGGATGCATTTTCCAGTTCTTTAGCAAAAGCCCCAGTCAAACCGTAAATTTCGCCGTGTTCGATGTAATCTTGCACCGTCCACTTGAATTCCTGAATTTCTTCATTATCAAGAAAGCGTTTTGCCTCTGCTAATGATGGTTCTAATTCATTATTTAACGTCAATCGGGCGTACCAGCGCCCTAGGGCCTTGTCTATGTCCTTAATCGTACGGTCAAAAATAGCGGACACATCCGAAAAAGTCTGTTGCGCTTGCTTGTGCAATTCTTTTTCTAGCTGTTCCGCTCTATTTTTCCAGTATTCATCGTTAGGGATGTTCATGTTATTCAGCCCCTAAATCTTGATAATCCATCATCTTCATGGCTTCAAGCTGTTCTTTTTTAAGTCTTTCTAATTCCGCTTGTGGATCCGTAACGAATGGGTGCTGTGCAATGATGGTTTCAGTGCTCAAAAGCCCAACAGATTGTCTGAGGTTTGCGATTGCTTCGCTCTCATTGATTAGTACATCACGGTTAAAGATAATATCCACGTTTTCGCCTGTAAAATCACCCTGCCCGGTATTAGCTAAATGAGAATTCACAAACCAAATAACCTGTTCCATAGAGGCTTTATACTCTACCTCAGTTCCATTGGCATCTAGGTCAATGTCAGAATACATTGATTGGATGTTCATCTGATTAGGATTTCCCGCCATACGGTCATCCTTAGCATCATAGCCCATGGCATTTTCAATCAAAGCCTTTTTAAGATAGGCCAGAATCAATTGATAGTTATCGGGGTTAACATCAATTTTTAAGGTATCGACGCCCCCGCCACCCTCGCTGGATGCGTGAATATTGATAGCACGGAATGTAGCAAGATTGCGTCTGAATTCTCCTAGATTTTCGCCTTCATAATTCTTTAGCACTAAAATCGTATTATTAGCGTTTTCCTGCATGTTGTTTTCGAAATCTGACAGCATGACATTGATACCATCTTGCAAACTCTTAACACGGTTAATCAAAGGCGTTTCTTTGCTGTTGTACTTAAACGCCACCAAAGGGATTTTTGACCAGTTATAACCGTTGGCGGTTTCACCGTCATTTACAGTGAAATAGTCTGCGTGATAGGGTTCAGCGGGCTTAAATGCATCGTCATATTCAAAGTAAGAAATACCCGTTTTATCAAATACTTCAACTTTATAGATGACCTTTTCTTGATTATCTTGATGATGCAATACAGGATAGACACGAATAGCCATTTCTAAAATAGTGTGTTCAGCGTCACGCCAAATCGGGATAAGCTCGTGTGGTCTGATTCGCTTAAATGCCAAGTCACCATTATCATCATAATGGATGTATAGCCAACCTAGGCCACAGTTTAAGGAATCTTCACCAATGGCCTTAAGTGTGCGTAAGAAGCTGGGGCCAAAAATCAAATTTATTTTTTCCGTGTATTCTTCATTCTCACTCTTGAATGTTGGCGGTTTGCCCAAGAGGTAATTATTCTTTTGGTCTACCATCTTTGCATATTGGTTATCAATAACCTTATTATTTGGCAAATGCTTTACTTCCTGAAGTTCGCCACCTTCACCAATCGCCATGATTTTCCTTTGCAGAATGTCGTGGTTACTCACATAGTAGCGTTCACCGGTCATCATGTCCGCGCGTTTTTTGGAATTGAAGAATTGATAAATTTCATTTTGGATGAATTCAATGTCTTTGGCGGTGTACTCACCTGTTGTTGCAAAAACATTCGAGAATTTTTCTAATAGATTTGTAAAAATGGTAAACCGCAAAATGCAAATCCAACTTGAACACCAATAGCAAACGCCTTAAA
>SAMEA3387496__coassemble_1866_pt1 | contig 17259 bp, 15 predicted proteins | sample SAMEA3387496__metabat2_high_PE_007 | metagenome-assembled genome bin SAMEA3387496 (sample SAMEA3387496) | Felis catus | biome: Faeces | place: United Kingdom | collected 2012
CCCCTGAATGTCAGCGTGAAAGGCTGATGAGTTAAGCCGCTTCTCCAACAGGCCAGATGGTCTTTGTCTCAACCACGAATCGTATTATACGGTATGGGGAAGCGACTGTCAACTGTTTTTTCAAAAAAACTTTTCGTTTTTTACAAAAAAATCTCCGACTGTTGATGACTAACGATCAACGGTCGGAGATTGCTTTTAGATCCTATTTGCGATTCACGCAAAGCATCAATAATCACACACAACAATTATTGTGCAGCGCGTTCTTTTGCCATTTCGGCTTTATGCAAGAAGCACACAATTTGTGCGCGGGTGCAGGCAAGATTTGGGCTAAAGAGGTTGTCTCCGGTACCGGAGGTTACCTTTTCAGACACTGCCCATGCCACAGCCTCTGCATAATATGCATCGGCGCTTACATCATCAAAGCCTGTCGCATCAACGATTGGGCTTCCTGCTTCGCGATGCAAGAATACCACGGTTTGACCACGGGTGAGGGTCATATCCGGACTAAAGGTGGTCGCGGTGGTCCCACCGGTCACGCCTTCTGCCACTGCCCAACGTACCGCATCGGCATAGTATGCATCCTCAGGAACGTCCACAAACGGCAAGTCCGCTTCTACTTGAGGACAGCCGTGGGTACGCCAGAGGAACACCACCATTTGCGCACGGGTGCAAGGCATTTGTGGCGCGAAGAGATTGTCTGCCACACCGGCTACAAGGTTTTGCTCTGTTGCCCAAAGGACAGACTCATAGAAGTAGTCGGTTGGTGCAATGTCCGTAAACGGATTGTTTGGCGCCGGTTGTTCGCTGCCATCTTGCTTAAAGGTGGCTTTGACCTTTACCTTGCTTGCAGGCATCTTGAAGGTGTATTTTTGCTCGCCTGCTGCTTGAACTTCCACATTTTTACCTTTTGCGTCAAACACAGTCACAGTTTCAACTGCATAGCCTGCTTTTGGTGCCACTGTCACAGTCACGGTGTCACCCTTCTTGGCGCGCTTTGGTTGAACATCCACAGTGCCACCAACGCCACTTTCAACGGCAATGTCATAACGGTCTGGGGTGACCACACCGCCGCCGGAACCGCTGCCACCTGAGCCACTATCCGGTGCTTCGTTGGTTGCCAATTCATGACTTGTCGCTGCAAGCCCCTCCAATTCATTCACCGCATAGGTGCTATCCACAACCATGGTACGACTTGGCTCCAAGGTTAATGTCACAGATTTGGTACCATGCTCGGAGTCCATTTGCAGGGTCCCCAAGTTCACGGCACCATTATTTAACAAATCGTTTTTCGCGGTAATGTACACGGTCAATGTATCATTCTCTGCATTGAAACGATAGTCCTTTAAAAGTGCATCCTTCAAGGCTGCATCCCAATTCAAGGTTGCTTTGGTGGCATCACCATCCACTTTAATCGCTGCTTGAAGCGCCACCGTGCTTTGCACCGCATTGCCCACATTGAGCGCCAAGGTCGTATTTTTGTCACCATCGGTCATGGTGAAGCTTGGCGCATTGCTCGCTTTGGTTTGTTCAGCTGCTTGTGCCGGTTGTGCGACAAAAGCGCGCACCGCAGAAGCCACTGCTGCCATCACGGATTTTACGATGCCTTGGTTTGAAGATTCATCTTCAAGTTCCACCTTTGGTTGAACAGCTTTGACATCGCTCAACACTCTGGTAGATTCAGTTTTAAATTCAATATCCGGTAAAGATTCAGGCACGGATTCATAGAGAGTATTACTTACCAAGCGTTCACCGGTAAGCCCTTCTGCAGCGTCCACACGATAAAGCTCTACCATTACTTGATTCGGTAATTTTTCCGGAATATCGTCCGGTTCAATCCAGTAAATCCAGGAACCTTCGGAAACATCGCCGAGTTTATCACCCTGAGGGTCTGGTGCCAATATGATTTGGTGTGCCTTGGTCGCTCCAGAACTATCCTCACCGCCAACGATATTGCCCTCAGTGTCCTTCAGAAGGACCACGTTAAAGGCAGGGTTGCCCTTATACACACCGGTGAAGACGATGGAGCCTGCCGGAATCTTACTGCCCTTGTCTAGGTCATATACATACTCACTCTTCAATTTCCCAATGCTATTGCCTTGAGAAAGCCATTCCACGTTATCGCCCACCGGCCCCAAGAGGTCGATGTTTTTGATTGACACGTCCGTATTCGCAGCCACTGTTGGCATTTCTACCTTCACATAGGCCGCTTGGCACACATAAAGGTTGCCCGGTGCATCTTTCTTTTCAAAGAAAATAGTACGACTGACATCACTATTGATTGTAACGGTTTGGCTATCACTGTTGAGTTCAGCCACTGTCACACTACGAACTTCGGTCCAACTGTTTCCATCTTCAGAAACAGAAATTTTAAGGTCAGTAAGTTCGCCACGATATCTCAAAGCGGTCACTTGGCTGTTTTCACCAAGTTTTAAGGTAATTGCAGGGGTCTCTTTGCTTACTTTACCGGTATAGGTTTCACCCTTGCCATCAATCACACGAGAGATTGCAGAAATCGTTGTATCTTCACAATAACCATTCTGACCATCTGCTGTAATGTATTGGTCGGCATCAGAGGTCATATTGGTGGTTGCGGTCCACTTATCACGGCCCAAGGTGCCATCGTGTTTCACCTTCACCGGCTCCAACTTCACGGTGTCGGTTTTCTTGAGCAACTTATCATAAGCCGTCACTTCGTAGTTGTATACGCGGTTGTTACCGGTGCTAATGGTGTCCACATAAGTCGATTCAGATGCCGGTACAAAGGCCACCAATTCACCATTGCGGCGAATTTCGTAGCCGAGCATATCATTTTCATGACCGGTATTGGACAATGTCAAAGTCACCTTGTTGCTATCAATACCACTTGCAGAATAACTCAAGGTCGCTTCCGCTGTAGTACCGGATGCCATCCCTTTGCCACCTGCCAAACGATATTGATGAGCTTCCGGCTTCAAATACTGAATATCTTTCACAGGCGTCTTAAATTGCACTGCGTATTGCTTAGTTGCTTCATTGTATGTAAAGCCCCACGCTTCAAAGAAGGAAAGCATATTTTGTTCGGAAGCGGCGCAGGCTAAGCGAATCATTTTGTCAGACTTACCGGCATCTTTGTTGCCGTCTTTCAAGCTCAGTGCTTCATCTCCCGGTTTTGGCGCACTATCTGGCTTACGAGAATAACTGTCCATACGCGCAAAGAAGAGGTTCTTCTTCATTTCCTCAGCGGTATCGTAGGTCTTGAAGTTCCCGTCATTGTCAAAAGCCATGTGCAACTGCCAGTACATCGCTAAAGCAGTTCTTAGGTCGTTGGTACCGCCGGAAGTCACCGCTTTGTACACTTCATTATCATAATCACTACGCATATCACCGGTTGCAAGGATGGAGTAGTAGTTGTTGGTGACTTCACCCACGGTGTAATGCTTGTTATTGATGACGTGCCCGATTTCATGGGCCACACCCCAACCGGACCATTTAATATCCTCTTTTTTAACGTTTCCTTTCTCATCCGGTTGAACAGGAACCATAGTACTCAAAATATCAGCAATACTGTAACCAACACCAATACGTTGACCACCGGCATACATAAACACGCCATCATTCATTTTGTGATAGCGAATATTAAGACGCTGACAAGGAAAACGATCTGTGCCAGATGAAGTATTTTTGTGCAAACCTTTATGTTGATAGAGCAATTCCACTTCCTGTTCCATGGCCGCAATTGCTTGCGTCAAAGTTTCTGTAGGATTTCCCTTCGCACTGATAGCGCGCCACACTGCATCTGCCGAAACAGAATACATCATCCCATTCATCACGATATCGGTCACATTGAGAACACATTCTGTAGGTTTATATTCACCTGTATGTACAGAACCCACCTGATTAGTTGCATCGTTATGCGTCTTGTTCAATCCTTCTACATAAGTCTTAAGTTTATTCACATAGGTGGAAACAGCTTCTGCACGTGCTTTTCCATTTTTCCCAGAAACATCCAAAACAGGTATCTTTGTTCCACCAGACACGCGCACACTATACTGCTCTGCACTACCACGCCCTACATAACGCACATAAACAGCCCCACCAGATTCGCTTTTTCGCTTAGAAATATCCGGTACTGTCACCACATTAGGCCCAACATTTAATGCTACTTCATCTTTCCATTGACTGGATTCACCGTAATTTTGGGTAAACACTAATTTTAGATTGGTTTCTGCTCACTGAACTTTATCCTTTGCACCGACATAAACATTCAATGCATCTCCAGCCTGTGCAGTAATACCAACCGGTTGAAGGTCACTTAATCCAAATACAAAATCTAAGTGACCATCTTCTCTTGAAGTAACTTTGGTATTCACGGTAATAAGTTCTTGGTCTAACTGCCCATTTTCTAAGAGCACATATGCATCATCTAATGCAAGGCGAAGCATCTTATAATCCGGATGATATTCTCCACTCACACCATCTTTCTTTTCCAAGCGTTCAGCCAACTGATCAACCGTCTCCTTAGTCACACCTGCACTCAGAGCACCATGTGTTGCATCAGTAAACAATGATTCAATCTCATCTTCAATTGAATCATATTCATACACAGCGATTTCTGAAATAGAAAGATTATCTTTTTCAGGATTATTATGCTTATACCCGTTACCAACACACAAGCGGAACTTTTTAATGCTTTGAGGCTTATTCAATTTCACTTCATAATAGTAGTTTCCATTATCATCTTGAGTATACTTTACTTTAAATTGGGATGACTCCAACTTTATTCCATGATCTTGACCATCCCATACATACAAAAGATATTTCGCATATTGCGGCTGGTCTACACGAGCTGCAAAACGAATCGTATCCATTTCATAAGCCTTATCCAGAGTTACTAAAGCTCCGCTATTATAATTACCACTTTGCGCACCACTATCCCAATCTTGAGTTACCGCATAAGTAGAAATATTACTATCTGCCATTACGGTTGGAGCAACTTTATCGGGTTTGCCAATCGTTGCATATTGGAAGGAACCAGATTCAATACTTTCAATATGAGCAGTGAGTTTCCCAACCCCATTAGATGTATTAATGAGCTTGTATTTTGGCATCAACAATTCCGTAGCATCTTGTGTTTTTTCCTTTTTATGTTCTGATTCCGGACTTGTCCCTAATTCATTGTGCCCAACCATATACACTTCATAGGTTGTTTTTGGTTTCAGCGCACTAATCGTGTAGCTTGTCCCAGTTAAATTTGATACCTCAGTATAAGTTTTCTCACCATCAGCACGATAGAAAATACTATAGGTTTGTGTATCGCGCATAGCTCTCCAAGCAATCTTAAGAGCGCCAACTTCACCAGTTACTTTCAAATCTTCAGGAGCCGGTGGCACACTTTCAGGCTTAATGGTGATGGTTTTTGCTTCGGAATACGCGCTTTTCCAATCGCCATTTGTAGAACGTACACGTATTGTATACGGCACGTAAGTTTTAAGACTACTGCCGCTGAGTGATCTCACTTCTAAAGTGGTGGCTGTGGTTTTGAATACTTCTTCTTTGCCTCCGCCACTCACCATCACTTCATAACCGGTGATATTTACTTGTGGGGTCCAACTCACAGAGAAAGCTGGTTCCATGCCGGCTTGAAGTTTTTTAGGTTCTTTAAGCTCCGGCACGGATTTTTCCGGTTCCGGAATGCGGTTTTCCATGCCGTTCACAAATTCTACTTGAGCAATATCAACCAAATTCGTGCTTGCGCCGGTAACCTTAATAGTCACCTTCTTAATGGCAATTTGAGTCCCCAAGTTAACAACAATAGTGCCATCTTTTTCTTGGGTGGCAGTCACTAACTTCGCATCTCTGCTCATCGTTTGTGCTTGAGTCAATACTGCTTGATAGGTATTGTTATTGGCATCTACCACATCAATGGTGGCATCGGTAATGAGATTGTTGGTTCCGGCAGGTGGTGCAATGAGCAAACCATCGACCTTGGCTGCAGCCGACTCTGCTACATCCAAAGAAACCTCCACCGGATTTTCTTTGGATATAGGTGCTTCATTCTTTGGTGCCAATTGAACCACAGTGTCTTCTTTACCGCTGGTCAAGTCTTCAATCTTGCCATTTTCAACAGTAGTCCCTTCCGACACGCTCGGCTTTACCTGTTCACCGGAAAGCACATCCACTTGCTTCGCTTGAACGTTCTTGCCATAGTTGGCGGTTATATACGCCAAATCACCAACGTTTACAGCGCCATCGCCGTTTAAGTCAAAGCTACTGTCGGTACTCTGCGCATCAATGGCATCCATCATTTTGTCGGCGTCTTTTTCATCAATCACGCCGTCATCGTTGATTTCCCCTACTGCCATAATCCCATGCTGCTTTCCTGCATCCAAGCCTTCGTTGACCGCATGGCTGTTATACAAGTCCAGCTTCGTAATCATGCCGTTCGTAATCGTCACCTTTTGCTTGTAGGCCAAATGTCCCGATGCGGTAATGGTCATGTCATAGGTGCCAGCTGCCAAAGCTTTGTCGCAAATCAGGCTGTTCCCGTTTGCAGCACTCTTTGCGGTTGCAGTGATTTCTTCTCCCTGTGCGTTCATAAAGGTCACCTTAAAGGTTTTACCCTGGCTTGGCAACTCTGCGTGCATTGCCACTTCCAAACGACCTTGCGCATTTACTCTTTCTGCCGCAAATGCCGCCGGTGCAGGCAACATTTGCCCAACCAGGCTTACAGCCAAGACAGCTGCACATACTTTCTTTTTCAATTGATTTTTTCCTTCATGCAAGACTCCTTTACGTTAAAATTGCATCATACTCCAGTCATATAACAACACACATACTCGTACTATCATAATGACCTCGACAATCATACTATAAAATCCTATAATTTTACAACACTTCTTTACATATAATTCTTGCATAAAATATGCTGATAACGCCCACTAAAAAAACACACCATCTCTTGATGGTGTGTTTAACAAACAGTGGATTTACAAGCAATCCATTAGTATGCAAAATAATTTGCCAAGCCGTTATAAATCCCTTGTGCGAGTTTTTCTTGGTAAGCATCCGTCGCGAGTCTTGCGGCATCTTCCGCATTGGTCAAAAAGCCACATTCCACAAGCACACATGGCACTTCGGTTTCACGGATGACGGAGAAGTTCCCATATTTTACATAAGCCGGTTGACCGGTGGTATTTGCCAATGCTTGGTTCATCACAGAGCCAAACTCATTACGCATATCCTTTTGAGCTGCAGTGGTCAAACGGGTGTTGTCGGTATAAATCCAAGTCCCAATCCCCTTTGCTGCTGCATTGGCGGCACTGTCACCGTGAATTTCTACAAACGCATCCGCATTGGCATTGTTAGTCATGACAGAACGTTCATAAAGGCTCATATTGATTGGGCCTTCGGTGTCGCGAATCATGATGACGGTCGCTCCGGCTGCTTCGAGCTTATCGCGAAGCTTTAAAGAAAGCGGCGTGTTGAAATCCACTTCATCCAAACCGTTGATCGGGCTGACTGCACCACGGTCAATGGCACCGCCTGCACCGTATACCCCATGGCCCGGAGAAACAACGATGGTTTTACCTGCTAAGCCGGTAGTCCCGTTTTTATGCTTAGCAACTGCCGTCACTGTAAAAGTGCTACCGTTGATATCCAATCTAAAGTAGCCTTTATCAGACACGGATGCCGTCAAAAGTACGGAGTCACTGCCGTTGTTATTGACCTTTAACCCGGTAAACGGCGCCATATTTTCTGCCGGTTGCCAATTGTCTGCGCTCAATTGTACGCCGGAAATCTTAACCACAATTTGGTTGCCGTTGTTACTTACCACAGAAGGTGTTCCGGTGCCAATGTCAAAAGCAATCGAGGATTGGCCCGTTCCGGTGGTTCTATCAGTCACAAGCAAATTTCCGTTTTGATCGGTGGTCGGTGGTGTTGGTTCCGGTTCCGGCTGGGGCTCAACGGTACCGCCACCGGTACCGTTGTTGCTTGTCCCACCGCTATAAATGGTCACGTAGTTTTTAGAAACATAGGCATCGTCACCATTTTTGGTTTGAATCTTATACCAATCACCACTACGAGTAATGACACTGAGGTAATCACCGCTGTTAACCTTGCCCACGATTGGGTAGTTGGTGCCCGGACCTTGGCGAAGGTTTAGATAACCGCCGGCACCCAATTGATTCACTTTGATAATCAATTCACCACCGGATTGCACATAGACATTGCCCTTATCCCATTGCACGCCCGCGCCCAAATCTTCACTCACAACACGAATTGGCACCAAGGTTCTGTTTTTGATGACCTTGACCGGTACGTCCATCGTCTTGTTCACGCCATTTTTGGTGTAGGTGGTTTTATTGGCAACCATTTTCAAAGTAACAGAACCCTTTTTAACAGTTACTGTTTGAGAAGGATTGTCCCAAGAAACTTGGGCGCCCAAGCCTTCACTTACTACACGAATTGGCACCAATACTCTGGAGTTTACCACTACCGGCGCTACATCCGTCGTCACTAAGCGGTCGTCAATATAAATCTTGTTGTTCGCCGCTTCTGCGTCGCTCACTATAAATGATTGCAGACATAATACCGCTACAAGAGCCACAACAAATGTCAGTATACAATTTTTCTTTAATAATTTTGTCATACTCTCTCCCTTTCGTCGCTATTTGATGAGTCTTCATCATTCATATTATCCCATAAATAAATCACTCAAAACGTTACAATCCAATAAAAAAAGGCCAAGCACCGCAAGTGCTTGACCTAAAAAATTGCAAACTAATTAAAGTTTTACAACGTTAGCAGCTTGATCGCCACGATCGCCGCTTACAACGTCAAATTCAACAGCTTGGCCTTCATCCAAAGTCTTGAAGCCTTCGCCTTGGATAGCGGAGAAATGTACGAATACATCGTCGCCACCTTCAACGGTGATAAAACCGTAACCTTTTTCGCTGTTAAACCATTTTACAGTACCTGTCATAATTGACCTCCAAAAAAATATATTAGTATCAACGAAATAAACGGAGACCAAAATTCACATATTGTAACGAATTACACCGCTGCTATAATCTCTTACAATATGTGAAAAGAGAAATCCTAATATTTGATATCTGATACCTATGGTAGATTATAACAAAGACGTTAACCACTTGCAAACTTTTTTCAAAAAATTTTAACAAATATTTTCCATTTATCTTAAATGTCCATTCCTTTTATGCTTTAATCACCATAAGCATCCTGCCTTTATAAAAAGAGAGACGATTCCCACCGGAATCGTCTCTCTTAACGATTTTGAGAAGTGACTTATTGATTATTATACGCCGTTGTCTTCAATGAATCAGGCAAATGCGCCTCCAGTGTCGGAGTTTCTTTGAGAATTTCGTCTAAAAGCTTACGCTCTTCTTTAGTAAACGCATAGTCCGTTAACAAATCCGGACGACGCTCCAAGGTGCGTCTTAACGCTTCTTTCTTTTGCCAAATGGCAATATTTTTGTGGTGACCGCTTAAAAGAACCTCCGGCACTTCCTTCCCCTCAAACACACGCGGTTTGGTGTACTGCGGATATTCCAAAAGCCCATTATAAAAAGAATCGTCTTCAAAAGACGCCTGTTCCTTAATAACCCCAGGCATCAAACGTGCAATAGAATCAATCATGACCATAGCCGGCAATTCTCCACCGGTCAGCACATAATCTCCAATGGAGTACTCGTCCGTCACATAATCACGAATACGCTCATCAAAACCTTCGTAATGACCACATATAAACGCCAAGGACTCGCATTGAGAGAGCTCGTTGGCATCTTCCTGTGTGAACGTCTTGCCTTGCGGAGAAACCAAAATAATACGTGTCTGAGTATCCTTTGGAATGTTGTCTCTCAACGCAAGAACAATCGGCTCCGGCATCAGAAGCATGCCAACGCCACCACCGTAAGGGGTGTCGTCAACATGCTTGAATTTATTGGTTGCGTATTCTCTGAAGTTTACAATGTCAATATTTAAGATGCCATTATCCTTGGCCTTACCAATAAGACTTTCAGACAACGGTCCTTGAAACATTTCCGGAAACAACGAAAAGATTTTGATGTCCATTAGTCAACAAGTCCTTTCGGTAATTTCACATTCATGCGACCTGCTTCAAGGTCCACCGATAAAATCACGGTTTTGAGCGCCGGGATACAGAGCTCCGGATAAAGGGTGCTATCCAATACATAAACATCGTTTGCACCAGGTTGAAGTACCTCTTTTAAGGTGCCAAGTTTGGTATCGTCTTCGTAGACTTCAAGACCAATCAAGTCACTGATATAATACGCGCCTTCTTCAAGAGGCATGCGATCACTGTTGTTAATCGCCAAGTAATGATTTTTGTGCAGCTTTGCCGCATCCATATCATCAATGCCTTTGAGCTTAATCAGGACATGCTCTTTGTGGTAGCGCACCCCTTCGACTTCATACTCGGTATAACGTTTCTTGCGGTCTTCGATGAAAACATGCTCAAGCACATCATAACGAGATGGGTCATCGGTCAGGGGAGCAACTTTCATTTCCCCTCTCACACCGTGGGTATTCATAATTTTTCCGATACGAGTTTTTTCCATATTACTTCTCACGAATTTCTTTGACAATATCGTTTTCAACCACCAATTCATACTTGGTGTTGCCGGAGAAAGAATCGCCCACCTTGACGGTAGACAAGAATTCCCCATCGCCGGCATCTACTTCAGTACCGTTTACAAGGTCGTCCACAGCAGCAAGAGCTTTTGCAAATTGTTCCTTGTACATCGCAATCTTGTCGCGTTCTGCATTCAATTGAGCACGGATGGCTTCGGTTTGCGGATGGGCTTTCAAGGTGAGTTCAGTCATGGTCTTGCTCATCTGCTTGTCATATTCAGCCAATTGTTCATCGATTTCATCAATTTGCTTTTGAATGTCTTGAGCAGTCTTTTGCTTATATTGATCGGTAACGATTTGTTTAAAATGCACTTTACCTAAAATCTGTAATTCTTCCATGCGATTACCTCATTTCTGAATGAATAGTAAAAAAATCCAGACTCAAAAGAATCTGGATTCGTTATTTTTATTCGACAATTTCAACAAAAACTTTCTTATGTTGAACACTGCCAGCAGCTTTCATGATCACACGAATTGCGTTTGCAATGCGACCATGCTTGCCAATAATTTTACCCATATCATCCGGTGCAACAGAAAGCTGCACTGACACAGATTCTGGTGTTTCATTTATTTTTACGGATACGGAATCAGGGTCATCAACTAAAGACTTTGCAAGATGTAGAACCAAGTTTTCCATATAATCAATCCATTTCTAATAAACTAATTAGCGAACACCAGCTTTTTTGAGCAAGCTGCGTACGGTATCGGAAGGTTGAGCACCGGTGTTGATCCACTTTTGAGCAGCTTCAACGTCAACCTTAATTTCAGCAGGGTTTACGTTTGGGTTGTAGTAACCGATTTCTTCGATGCAACGGCCATCTCTTGGAGCGCGGCTGTCTGCTACAACGATACGATAGAAAGGTTTCTTCTTAGCACCCATTCTTCTTAATCTGATCTTAGTTGCCATTCTTAAAACACACCTCCTTCAATTAGTAATTACTTTAGTCCAAAAAATGGCATACGAGCTTTTTTACCGCCCTTTCCACTTGCCATTGCACTAAACTGTTTCATAAACGCTTGAGATTGTTCAAATTGTTTGAGCAATCTATTGACATCCTGAACCTTCAAACCACAACCGGCTGCAATGCGCTTTCTTCGATTGCCGTTGATGATTTTAGGATTTTGACGTTCTGCCGGTGTCATCGACAAGATAATCGCACGAGTGTGATCCATGTCTTTGGCATCGAGCTTCACGTTCTTTAACATTTTTTTGCTAACACCCGGAATCATCGAAAGCATGGACTCAATATCGCCCATTCCTTGCATTTGATCCATTTGGTTCAAATAGTCTTCCAAGGTGAAGGTCGCTGTTTTAATTTTTTCTGAAAGCTCAGCAGCTTGCTTTTGGTCAAATTCTGCTTCAGCCTTTTCAATCAAGGTGAGAATGTCACCCATTCCAAGAATACGGGAGGCCATGCGATCCGGATGGAATGGCTCGAGGGCATCGAGTTTTTCGCCCATCCCGGTGAACTTAATTGGTTTTCCTGTCACACTCTTTACTGAGAGTGCTGCACCGCCTCGGGTATCACCATCTAATTTGGTCAGAACAACGCCGGTAATATCAAGATTGTCGTTAAAGTGTTCTGCCACATTAACCGCATCCTGACCGGTCATTGCATCAACCACCAAGAGAATTTCGTGGGGTTGCACCGCTTCCTTAATAGAAACCAATTCGTTCATCAACACTTCATCAATGTGCAGACGACCCGCGGTGTCCAAAATAACCACATCGTTGCCATGTGCCTTTGCATGCTCTACCGCATGTGTGGCAATGTCAACCGGTGATACGTCAGTCCCCTCTTCATACACCGGAATATCGAGCTGCTTACCAAGCACCATCAACTGCTGAACCGCAGCCGGACGATAGACGTCACAGGCGGTGAGTAATGGACGCTTGTGCATTTTATCTTTGAGATAACGTGCCAGCTTCCCGGTGGAAGTGGTTTTCCCTGACCCTTGTAAACCAACCATCATAATGATTGTCGGTGGCTTGGAACTGATTGTAATCTTCTTGGCTTCGCCACCCATCAATTGAGTGAGCTCGTCATGAACAATCTTTACAACCTGTTGACCCGGTGTCAAGCTTTCCATGACATCCGCACCCATGGCGCGGTCTTTGATGCTTGCTACAAAGTTTTTAACCACCTTGTAGTTAACATCCGCTTCAAGAAGAGCGACTCTGACTTCGCGAAGCACATCTTTGATATCTTGCTCGCTGAGTTTGCCTTTCCCTTTAATCTTAGAAAAGACATCCTGCAGTCTTTCACTTAATCCATCAAGTGCCACAATCAATCAGCCTTTCTGGTAGTCTTGAGATGGTCTAAAAGCACTTCATACTCGTCTTTGGACCATACTCCGGTTTTCATGCTTGCTTCAATCTTCTCAACGGCTTCCTCCAACACCGCATCAACGGTATTGGCTCTTTCAAAAAGCCCCAAAGAGGATTCATAGCTTTCCAATGCTTCTTCGCATCGATTGATACTATTGTGAACAGCCTGACGACTCACTCCCATGATATCGGAGATTTCCGCCAAAGACAGGTCTTCGTTGAAATAGTAATTAAACAAGGTCTTTTGCTTGTCTGTTAATAAGCTGCTGTAGCAGTCAAACAAACAAATCATTCTGTTTCTACGGTTAATCGATAACGACATTTGAGCACCTTCTGTCAACTCTTTTTCCTTGACACTCCAATACTATACTCATTTCAGCCCTGATTGTCAAGCGTTTTTTTATCAGTACTTCCAAATCCGCCTAATCTTTTTTCAGAGGCGGCATCATCGTCGGTCATATAATACGGAAGGAAAATGCCTTGGGCAAATGCAGTGCCCTTTTTAACCTCTAGCACTGCACTGTCACGGTGGTCATTAAAAAGCGCCACCATAATGTGCCCTTCATTTTTAGCTTCATAATAATCAGCGTCAATCACACCGATGGTATTCATTAGCTGTAGCTTATAACGCATCCCTTGCCCACTGCGTGGCATCATCAAAAGCACCACATCGTACGGCATTTGCGCGCGAATACCGGTGAGAATGGTGATGCTTTCGCCGGGCGCAAGGGTAAAATCATAGGGCGCAATAAAATCATATCCCGCAGAGCCGACCGTTGAACGTCGAGGCAGAGCGATTTCCTTATAGACATCCTCCGGCTTTTCTACACGCGCCGCATGCTTGCTTTGCCAATCTGTACAATATTGCTCAATCGATATTTTTTCAAATGCTATCATAAAATAATCATCCATCCTCTCTTGAAATGAATCATAGACACCATTATAATAAAAGATACGCATAAATCAAACTAAGGAGAGATATGAATGGGTCGTATTCATAATATTGAAGGTAAAAAGAATAAGATGGATAGCTTGCGCTCCAGCGCATTCACCAAGCACGCTCGTAACATTACCGTTGCAGCTCGTATGGGTGGCGGCGATCCGGCTTACAATGCTTCTTTGAAGCTTGCTATTGATAAAGCAAAGGCAGACAACATGCCTAACGATAACATTAACCGCGCCATCAAAAAAGGGATTGGTGCGACTGATGGTGAAAACTACGAACACATCACCTACGAAGGCTACGGCCCAAGCGGTGTTGCGCTCATCATTGAATGCTTAACCGACAACAAGAACCGTACCGCCGGTAACGTGCGTCACTACTTGGATAAGTTTGGCGGTAACCTCGGTACTGCCGGTTGTGTAAGCTTCATGTTTGAACGCAAGGGTGCGCTTGCAATCGACAAAAAAGCTTGCCCTATGAGTGAAGATGAATTGATGGAATTGGTACTCGAAGCAGGTGCTGAAGACTTCGCTTCCGAAGATACCCACTACGAAATCATCACCACTCCTGACGACTATGCCGGTGTTCGCGAAGCCATTGAAGCAAACAACATTCCACTTATTTCCGGTGAAATTACCATGCTTCCTGCAAACTACACCGAAGTACCTGAAGAAAACCAAAAAGCAATGCAAAAGCTTCTCGATGCGTTGGAAGCCGACGACGACATCCAAAACGTCTACAGCAACATGCAATAATTGCCTTTTAAACCACAGCCAATGCTGTGGTTTTTTTTATTTTAAAACAAAAAGCCGTTTGCAACACTTTGATTGCAAACGGCTTTTTCATTAGAAAAGGTTTTGTGCCTATGGCTTAGGTTGGTTGATAGGTTTTAATCCCAAACTTGAAATACAGCAAATGAAGTACCCATAGCCCCACTAAAATGGCACAGGGAATATACAAGGCTTTATTGAACATCATTACAAAGCCAATGCCCATCAATGCTGTCACCATGAACATGATACGAACTTTTGTTGAACGCGTCATTCCCAACCCGTCAACCACACTTTCCAAATTATTTTTGTACAGGTTTGTGCCAATAAACCATCGATGAATACGCTCAGAGCCTTTGCCAAAGCTAATGGTAGCCAGTACCAAAAAAGGCACCGAAGGGAGCATCGGAAGTACGCTGCCTAACGCACCAAGGCCAAAAGTAATGCAGCCGATGACCATCCAAAAACATTTTTTTAGTTTCATTAAACCTTCTCCTATCTATTTAAAAATCGTAACGCACAAACATTACGACACCCCTTGCGCTGTTAATCGACCGCCATCCATACGATAGATACGATCCGCACTCGCCATGGTAGATTCACGATGGCTGACCAAAATAATGGCATGCTGCGCTTTTTGCGCCTGTAAGGCCTTTAAAATAATCCCTTCATTGATGCTGTCCACATTACTGGTCGGCTCATCCAACAAAATCAGTTTGCTACCACGCAAAAAGGCACGCGCTAAGCCAATACGTTGCCGTTCGCCGGCAGACAACGCATCACCCAATGCCCCTACACGGGTTTGGTAGCCCTGTGGCAGCGACATAATAAAGTCATGCACAGATGCCTTTTTGCAAGCCTCTTCAATCTCATGCATGGTGGCATCCTGTTTGGCAATACGAAGATTGTCTTCGATGTTCTCATCAAAAAGATAGGTCGTTTGGCTGACCATCGTCACATTATGCAATAGACTTTCTGTTGCCACTTGGTCAATATCTACACCGTTGTAATAAATACCACCGGCTTGTTTTTGCCAAAAACGCATAAGTAACTTCAATAAGGTGGATTTGCCACATCCCGATGGACCGACAATACCGACAATTTCACCTTGTTTAACATGCATGGATACATCTGTAAGCACATCCGTGCCGTCTTCATAGGAAAAGGACAGATGCTCCACATCCAAACGTTCGAACTCTATGCGTGCGCCTTTTTCTACCGGAAGCACCTCCGGCTTTTCATTCAAAAGATTGAGCACCCGATCGCCTGCAGCAAAGGTTTGGGTCAAGTTTCCAGGAAGGGCAGAAATAGCAATCACCGGCCCAAAGGAGCCAAACACTGCCACCACCCCAATAATCATACGCCCGATGCTCAAGCTCCCCTGTGCCACCAGCACCATTCCCACCATCAACGTAGCGAGAATAAAAAGAGACACACAGCATTCCGTCACAGCAGCCGCCACGGTGGTATCATGCTTCATGCTTTTTGTTTCCTTAAGAAGCACATTCGAGCGGCGATTCACTTCTTTCGTTCTCGTCTCACCGGCATTGCTTAAAATAATGTCTTTGATGCCCTTGATGCTTTCTAAGAAATATGCATTGAAAGCACCAAATTCCTTGCGATAACGTACACCGGACGCCTTCAAGTATTTGGAAGCCACCATAGGCACAAGAATCCCGATGGTAAGGTAACCCAAAAGAGCAACCAGTGCGAGCCACCAACTTGCAACACTCCCTACAAAAATGACCATTGCCCCACTGACAAGCACCGCGATACAAATCGGAGACACTGTATGCGCATAAAACACTTCCAAGGTCTCAATATCAGAAGTAATCATGGCGATGATGTCACCCTTTTTCTTTGTTTCGAGCTTCGCAGGGCACAGCGTACGCAAGGTCGCAAAAATACGGTCGCGTAATACCGCCAATAAATTAAAGGCAATGTAATGATTAAAATATTGCTCAATATAACGCAATATTCCACGCATAAAGCCACAACCGACCGCCAAAGCAATGATGGCGCCGTAAGAAAGGGCGATGCTTTCGCCCAAGGCCTTCGCCACACCGACAGCCCCCATCAAGGTCACGCCCATTGCACAAATAAAGCCCAAAGCACCGTTTGCCACAGCAAGCACCATCACATAGGCCAAACTCCCCAACAATACAATGAGCCTTGCCATAATCCTAGCACCGCTTCGGCGTTGAACCGCCACATCACTCATACTGCCACCGCCCTTCCGTTGTTCTCCAATTGCTTTTGTGTTCGATAAAGTGTCGCATAGCCTTTTCGTGCCGCCAATAAGCCTTGATGAGTGCCACACTCACGCACGCAGCCGTCTTCCATATAATAAATACGGTCCGCTGCCACCACATTTTCCAAGCGATGCGAAATCACAATCACCGACTTGCGCACGGAAAGCTGCTTGAGCACTTGCATAATAATGATCTCGCTTTCAATATCAATGTTACTCGTAGCCTCGTCAAAAACATAAATAGCTTTGTCCGCCACCAAATGCATGGCCAATGCCAAGCGTTGTCTTTGTCCACCGGAAATATTGGCAGCATCCT